>Ga0099825_1000173_pt1 | contig 54338 bp, 22 predicted proteins | sample SiratroredBW_FD_76838 | JGI IMG/M metagenome (GOLD analysis project Ga0099825, IMG submission 76838) | Root nodule microbial communities of legume samples collected from California, USA - Siratro red BW | ecosystem: Host-associated > Plants > Roots > Nodule | place: USA: California | collected...
TATATTTCTAAAAAGCAATTTTCAGAACTTGGTAAAATCTATATGAAATTGATTGATTTAAGAAATCAGTTTTTAAAACCAGAAATTGAAGAGTGAGTCAAACAAGCCTTTATATTTTTTACACTAAATTTACTTATTTCTATTTGTCTTCCCCAATAGGTTAAGCAACATTTGAAATACAAAGTAATACAACTATCTATACAAATAGCATGCTACAAAATTCCAAGCAGATGCTTAAAAGGTAAATGTATTGCAGGTTTGTTTTACCATTGTATTCCGTTTCCGGTAAACAAACCAATCTAACCAAAGCATACTGAAAATTCCAGGATAAGCATGACTTGCACATCTTCAGTATCTTCATTTGCATTGCTTCAGCAGTTTCTCAATTCCTTATAGTCTTTGGATTCTCTCTATCAGCACAACACATTCATTTCATCATTTATTGGCATCATATTCCCATGCATTGTCCCAAGAACCATTTGGAGCAGCCTTTGTTTCCTCAATATAGTTCTGATTTACAGAGGAACTGTGTGGTCCAGGCAGTGGAAGTCCATTTGGACCTGGAGGGTTAATCTTTTTGGGCTTAGATTTGATTCCAAGCAACCGCAACACAAATCTAGCTAGCTCCCCATACAATACACCAGACCGGTCAAAAAGCTGTCAAGATACCAAGGAACCATACATAGCATTAAAATAACATTCACAATACTATTTCAAAAGGGGAGAAAGAAAACACAAGTGATCTTTGGCATGGACTATCATTGTTGGCAACATGCCCTGTGAAAAGAAAGTAAACAATAGAAACTAGAATGACTAACTGCAATATGCATTGAATTAAATATAACAGAAGGTAAACTCAGTGCATTTGTGTGAGAAAACTAATACATCCATCACTCGAATTGTGCTTTGATTAAATCACTTGGTTACTTTTTACTGATTTGGAATTTGGACTGGACAAGGCACATCCAAACTTGATTTTAATTTTGTCCAATAAGCTTTTCAAATTAACAGAGTTCAAAAGATACGATCGATTATAGAGATTACTTGTGATCTTCAAACATCCATTAGAACATACAGTATAATATTAACAAATTAACAAAGGAAAGGAACACAAAATGAAAAGAAAAAGATGAATGTAAAACCTGAAGAAGTGCGGTCATGAACATATGGAAAGCCTGCGTGTTCTGGTCCACGAGAATTGAAATCCTACCGAAGAAGTTAACCACGCCTTGCATCTACAATTTAAAGGGAAAGAAAAAAGATAAACTAATGCAAAGCAAATTTTCAAAGGAGGGGAAAGGTTAAGGTCACGCAGTAGAATGAGAACAGTGAATACAGTAACCCAGAATATTAGAACCATAATCAATTAGTAAGGAAAAAAAGAACAAAGTTGGGCAGAAAATTATATTGCTCACCACACGTATAAAAGAAATCCAAAATCCTGGGGGCGATGAAGGAGCACCATATGGATTATTGGGATCTTCAGCTCCATAAGGACCACCACCACCAAGGCCATAACCACCCATTGGACCACCTCCAACGCCACCATTGTACATTCCCCCTCCATACATCCCAGAGGACCCATAAAGCCCCCCATATCCTCCCCTGTACATACTGTTTCCATACATTCCTCCACCACCAAACCCTCCCACTCCACCATAGGATCCATATCCAGAATTGTAATTCATTGTAGAACCATAACCTTAAATCACAAATGAAACTGTTCACAAAAATAGGTAAAGCAAGGAACAAGCCAAAAGGCCAAATATGTGAGACTAGAAACAATTTAACATAAAGAAGAGACCTCCATAGCTTGTACTTCCATAATTCTGCTCCCAAGGCCTTGTGGGAAGGGGTCTTCCAAGAGCATTCCTATTGACAGTTGCAGTGTTATTGGAAGCTGAAACTATTTCCCCAGGTTTTGCAGTCCCTGAAGACTCAACTACATCACTGGTGGCACCTGCTGATGGGGGTTTAAAAGGTGCAGGCCCAGATGAGGATGCTGCTTTCTCCCACGGTTTAGGTGGAGCTGCAACAAAAAACTATAAAATTGTTGGAATTGGAAATCCCATGAAGAAAGAGCAAAGGCAAATTCCATTATCATCACCACCAGGAAACACAAATCAAAACCTCTCGTCTCTAATACTGACACAAACCAAACTTCATTTTGATAATGCTCAGAATTGCCAAATCAATAGATGCAAAATTATGAAATCTAATTCACTAACAAAAAAATCAGGGGAATCAAAAGATCAAGGTAATGGTTGCGGTTACCCCTTTTCTTTATTTGGCTTCACCAAGGAAAATTAGAACAACAACAGCAATAGCAGTTACCCATTTTCTTCAAAAAACGAAATTGGAAAAAGAACAGATTTAAAAAATCTAGGGTTTTGCGAGCTGAACCTGAAGCTGATGGTTCCATGCGAATTGCAATCAAACAACATAAGCTCTTCCAGAGAACAACTCAACGCGATTTATATGTTTACGTCCGTCCAAAGAATATCTCAAACAAAAAGCTTTTTTAATAATAATTACTTGGATTTCAGCCATTGATTTATCTAACCACGTGAGTTCATTCAATTAGGGATATTAATTAAATAATTAAATTTAATTATGATAAACAATAAAAATAAATTTAATTACTCATTCCCAGAAGCTTCAACTCTGTTGTGCCAACTTTTTTACTCCACCACGTGTTTTTCGTTTTTCTTGCTTTTTAAAAAAGCCAACCTTCCACAATGTGAATTCTCAATCCTACAAAAGGTTGACTCACTGGTCTCAAAGCTTTAACTTATCCATTTTTTTGTCTTTAATACTTTAAATATTTTTTAATATTTTGGAGGATGTAAAAATATTATTTAGATTAAAAAAGTTTGACATAAAATATTAATTTTTATTATCTTACCATAGGTTTATTATATACAGTCCCATACATAATTATGGTAGCTCAAAATTGTAAACCACAACTCCCTTTTGAGGGAAAAATTTTATGACTCCATTGTTTATGTTCCTAACTTGCTATCATTTGCAAAGGAAAAAAGAAACAAGAATTCAAACAGATACATTTTTTTGTAACTTCTGATCATATTCTCAGATGAAAAATCTGATGAAACTGAAGATTGAGCTACTTACATCTGTCTTCTCTACAGCTATAAACTTCTATGCAGCTTTAATCAAGCATATAGAGAGAACTACATATTTAACATGCTAGTGCTATCATGTGACTTTATCTTTCTATATACTAAAAACAGCCACCTTTAGAAGATAGCATTATAACAAATATTTGACCCAATGGCCACAAATGGCACTTGAAACATCTTCTCACAGAAATGAAGAAATTTTTGCATGTGGCATTGGTGGCTAAAAGGCCAACTCCTCCAACCAACATACTATTAGAATCAAGTGTGAACCAAAACCCTCATGATAATGTGACAAATTAACAAAATATTGTTGAAGCAAGACTTTGAATGGTCTCAATGAAACCATGCATCATATCAGACACTATGAGCTGTCTGACAAGATGCAATTGTTGCTGCCACGACTGCTTAAAACACAAGGCAGATCACGAACCAAAAACTTCACACATCGTGTGCCAATTTCATCCAAAATTTCTATACATTCCTGCAGATCTGAGTCATTCACCAACATCACCCATTCCTCTTCATCATCTAGATATTTGAGCTGGAATGACCCGTTTTGGAGTTTGAACCTTGTTGCAACTTCATCATATAGCTGGAAACAACCTGCGGATGGATCAAACTTGAAACGAATAGTGTCTCCCCTATAGCTAGCTTTCACAATCATTTTTGCCCCACTATCCACACAAGTTGATTTTACTTTTGAATGCTTTTGGTTCTCAAAGCTTTGAGAGCATGATGAGCTGCCATGCATCATTGAGCCTGAGCCATTGGATGAGTTTGTAGTGCTTGAAGAACTAAGGTGGTTATGTTCATGAATTCCCTCTGCCCCCTCTACTCCAACTTCAACCTCATCAGTAACCAATGATATTGAACAAGTTTGTTCAGGGCAATCCTGACTCTTGGCCCGGTTGCTGCCCTTCTGGCTTGATCCATCATTCATGGCCACTGACTTTGAATCTTCACAACAATCATCAGAAGAAGCATTCTCTTTTTTCAATCCCCCCTCACTGGTATTTGATACAAGTACACTTCTTGAATGCACAAGCTTGCTTCCCACCAAACAAACACCATCATCATCATCCAACTTGATTGTTGAATTCTCACTAGTGCTGCCTGGTGCTGAAATTACTGAGACTGATTTTTGTGTTGCATGTTTAGGTTCTTTCACAGCACTTTTCTCAGGAAACAGAATGTATTTCTGTGTGTCAATTTCTTGCATTATTGATCCTCCAGCTATAAACCCCCCGGTATAAGGATCAAACTTCAACCCTCCTTCCACTCCCTGGACAGAATCAAGCACAGTCTGTATCTTCTTTAATGAACGATTCACTTTATTGATCTTCCTTGATGGCCATCTTGAAATTCCATGTTGCCTGCATATCCTTTTTAGAGTTGTTGGGCAAACTGTTCATGAAACGGGAGAGAAAAAGAATATACATCGGTTTCAGAACTTATGTGCATGAAATTAAACAAATCTGATTGATGACAAAAATCCCTCATATAACTCAAAAACATTAATCCGAGTTAAAAAAAAATGTGAAGAAATTAACACAAATAACATCGGGGTCTCACCACCAATGCTTTTTGCAGCATCTTTCAGACTACCAGAAAAGTATTGTTGGAGAACACTCAAACTAACATTCTTTTCCACTGTACTTCTCTTTTTCTCAATCTGTTTTCTTGATCCATTCATTACCTACAAGACAAATTCTTACGACGTCAAAGTTCAATCCCAAAACCCATTACACCAAGTTACAAAGTTGAGGCATAAATTCCATGAAATTTTTTCTACATTAGCTCACTCCTATTGTGACATAAATGAAATATGATGGACAATCACAATAATTTTTGGAACAAATGCTTTCTCAAACTAAGCATTCATTTCTTATTAAATAAATTTCACAAGGGTACAGGATAAAGGAAATGGCCAAGATGTACCTGGCTATGAGCAGCTTCAATTCCATTGTTAGAAGCCTTCAAGGACATCTTCTGAACCGAATCATGATCATCATTTATAAATGCTATCTGAGAGTTTCTCTTGGACATGGGAAAAAAATATGAGACTTTTTCCTTTGGAAACCCAGCGACCGATCCTTCTATTCCTGTTAACTCAGCATCTGAAACTGTTCTCAAACTCCTACATATCCTCCGCATGGTACCTGAGAGATTATCCAATAGAAGTTGTTGTTCTGAACTCCCTGTCATGTTCACCGGCAGAAAGAATTCTAATATGTAATCATCATCATTGGTATAAGTACTCCTTAGCCGAATTGCAACTGCAGCATTCAAGTTATATTTGCGTGCATGATGAACAAGGGGGTATTCACTAATATCATATGTCTTCACATCAGTATAGAAGAATGGATGATTTGATTGAAGAGCTTTCCCTGCTATACCCTGCCCTTCCTCAAGATGATGTTCAACGCATGCATGAACAAATCCTCCTAGTGCTCCTTCATTTATATAGCAAGCTGATTCCTCAATACATAGCACACATTTTTCATTAGAACTTGTATGTCCTTCTTTAATTCGTATTCTCTCAGATTCATCTCCTATTCCCTCACTGTAACAGCAGGGAATCCATGTAAGTGCTAGTGGCAATATATGTGCATGACACACGGCACGCAACACATCAAGTATCTCTGTTAAAGCAGCTCTTTTGTTACTTGATAGACTCTGCAGAAAAAGAACCACTTGTTCAGAAAAACAGATAATAAATAACACTTTTCAAGCCCCGCCACTCCATTGAAAATTCAGAAAGTTTAGCTTTGCCTTTATGGTGGGGAAAGATCAATATGATAAATCTTCATAATATGGATTATCATTACCTGAGGAAGAAGTCGGGGAGGCGTAGTGGTCTTTAAATTTACAAGCTGCATAAAGTCATCACAAGGATATTTATCATTAGAACCTTCGATGATAACATAATATGGAAATATCTAAAACATAGCAAAAGGCTTAAAATAGATTAGCATAATATGAAGGCTACAATTTTTGCAAACTAATCTTAGTTTGATCACAAGAAATATGACTGCAACAGCACTATGAACATGCTTGCAAAATCTTCTTTCCTAACTTCTCCTCAACTACAGCAAGAGATAAACATCAAAATATTACAGAATACAAGATAAAATACTTTGCCAGGCAAGGTAGAAAATTCTCCATGAAAAACACTGATTTGCCAAACAGACATAATATAAGAAGCAATGAGACAGGAAACGGCAGAAATTACAGTGTACACTAGAAATAGCAGAAGAAAAATCCACCTGGAGTGCATGAGTAACAATTTCTAATTCTCTGTCAAAATTCGGTTTTTCCTTTGTAGTGACTAGTTCCAATACAGCACACGGCACTTGAGAATGCATATCAGAAATAGGAAGAGCAATAGATCCACGAATTTCATGATTCAATGCATGGTCCAACCTTAAGTACTCAGTTTTATTATAGTAACCAACATTGGAAGTCCATTCAGGAACATGTGATATGAACACTCGAGCAGGAAGCCCCGGACATGATCCTTTCTTTCCTTCTGCAGAAAATGTGAATGCCCTTGACACCTCTCGATACCCTGCAAGCTTTGGATCCAACAAATAAGGTTGTTCACTTGTGCTTAAGATGAACTCATCACCATGCTTTATAGGTACCCAAACTTGTGCCAGCATTCCCCCATCAACTGACTCCATAAAGAAGGACAAAGCCCTCAACATTCTATCATCAAGTGGGCTACCTGATGACCTTGAGATTAAGTAATTGCACATGTCTGAGGTATTAAGTTCCTGATATGTACCATTACGATTTTGTTTTGAATCAAAGCTGTTTGAATCATTTGCTTCATCTAAGAACCCAAGTTGGATGTCCATTTGCTGAAATATACCTCTCTCCTCACAACTAGGAGAACTTTCCATACTATTGTGAATTTCACTAACTTCTGTCATGAAGCATGGATCATTGCCATGTTCCACTAAATTCAATCCATCGGATGGAGGATATGATGCTGAGGAAAATGATGAAAATACATTAGCGAAACTCTGATAAGTCATAGATGAGCTATTGCTCCAACCAGCATAAGTATCAAAGTTCATGAGCTCAGAGAAGTTGCTAAACATGTCCTCTGAAGCAGATTTTTTCATTCCACCATCAACCGATGTTGATTCCTCCAACTGGGCCACAGGAGACGAGCAATAGACAGTTTCCTTGTCCTCAGGGGAAAAATGATCTTCCATGGTTTGGTTGAAGAGAAAAACTGAAGTTGAGAATTTGACCTACGTTAGAGTCCCTTTGAATAACAATTTGCACCAGAGGCTTCTTCCCACTTTACCAACATCCTAAAAGCCACCAAGGTTAACACTGCATGGCATGCACAGTCTCAGGAAAGGGTGGGAACTCAGGAACTGAAAATCATCACACAAAAGCCTTCTGATTACAGAAAGAAAAACAACAACATCAAACAGAAAAAAAAAAAATTTAATTATAAAAAAGTATCATTCGCTTGTGGTTCATATTTACAAAAACTTATCTTCGTACTTAAAAGAAAGTATCATTCCCTGGTGTCTCTACATATCATTTGAATTCTTTTTAATCTCTTTAGCAAAGGCTAAAAAGGGTTAAAAATGATATTTGCAGAAACTTAAAAGAATGTTTTGAAGTATAAGAACTTAACAGAAAAAATATAGGTAACAATAATGAGTAATTAAAAAAAACACCACCTCACTTAAAATCCTTGAAACTTGGGCGAATTAGAATTCAGGATTCAAGAATCATTGGTCCAAAGTCCTCATTTTAGTAAAAGTTTGAATTAGAGGAATTAATATAAACAAATCATCACATCCTATAGTCAAAATTCGCCAACCAAACTAATGAGTAGCCGCCAACTACCCTAAAGCTATTATTTAAGCCTAAAACAAATTCCAATCTTGAAATTAGGCATACCTGTGTATAACAACAAAATCAGCATAAAAGATGTTCAAATCATCACAACACATTAAACAAACAACAAACTGATTTAAAACAAAAGACAAATTCACCAATGAAGTTGGGTTTGAATGCTTTGACCCAAGAAAGTGCATCAATGAAAGAATTTAACCCACAAACAAGGATCCATAAAGGGTGTCAACCATTTATGATAATGAGAAAGTCCCAGTTGCCTAATGCACTTAATGTGAGTGTGAGTGCAAGCTCTTCACAAGAACATAGTTCAAATTCTACTAACCATGTAAGAACCTCTTTATTGAGCAATCTATAAGTACCTGAAAGAGGTTTTTGAACTGAGATGCTTGTCTTCTTATCAGATAAGCTTTCACATTCCAACCCACTTAAACACCCAAAAGAGACAACTGTCCTAAAATTCAAAAAGCTTGAAACTTGCAAGCCAAAATTCAGAATTTTCACAAACCCAGGAATTGTCTTCCTTGATGGAAGCTAACAGTAGTCAAGGGTAGGTGGAAAAGATAGATTCCATAAAAGGGAATGTAACAGAACTGAATAGTATATGATTTTTGCAGCAGTTTCACATAAGCTTGTTACTTAAAAGTACAAAAACTGGTTACTAAAAATAGAAAGCCGTTAAAGGTGGTGATCTACCCTTCCTTGTCTTAGCCTCTGTTCTTATAATAGGCACAAGCACAATAAAATAATCTTATCTGGATGTTTGAAAAATATATTTTTGGAATAGAGAAAATATATAAAACATCAACTTCTACATGCAGAGTTTTTTTTTTTTTTTTTCCCAAACATGCTTTGTAATAATAACAACTGTATTTTATTGCTTACGTAATTAATTATTAATTTATTGACATGATACTACCTAACCACCAGACTTCAAGTGGAATCAGAATCTTGTGGATAGATAGACAACTATATTTCAATAAATAAAATAAAATAAAATATTAATTCTGGTGTCAGATTGCAGAGTTGAGAATGATGCGCTTTTTGTTTTTTGTTTTTTTCGAACCTTAAGCTGTCTCCTTAGGTCATATTTTTCTTTTTAGAACAATTTCTATTTTTTTTATCTTATATATTTAATGGCTCATATTTAATATCCTACTTCAGTAAGATTCTTTTAGTGTTATTAATTTGGCGTAAGTAATTTCTTTTTACTTGCCATTTTTTCGTATAGTAATTATTTTTCTGTTTTGATTTTTGATAAAAAAATATTTCTATTTTAGTTTTGTTGTTTATTGACATTAGTTAAACGATGAATTATCTGTCATATGACATGTTAGTAGTTCAATAAAATGTCACATGACATGTTAGTAGTTCTATTTTGATTCTTACAAAACTTTTTTTTTTTTTTTGCTATCGTATCGGACGTGAATTGATATCTTTAAGTTATGAGTTATTTGTTAAATAATCATACATTTAAGTAGAATTGACATAATATAACCTTTTAAATTACTTTTTTGAAATATGTTAATCAACATAATGTAAATAATATAAATTTTTCTTTGTGTGGGTCTCACCCAATTTTCATTATTATTTAATGTCAAATTAAAATATATAAATAGGAATATAATTTTTATTTATGCATCAGTAAATTTATAAAGTAAATTTTATAAATTTGAATTAGAAAGAGAAATAATCTACTAATCTCATGTCTTTATCAAATAATCTAAATCATGTGAAAACATTTTGTTTGTTTTTTTATATTTATGCACAAATGCTCAAAACTTTAAATCATCCAGTCAAATTCATCCTTTCCATTCCTCTTGTACAATATAATACTACTATTAAAACAAACAAATATTCCAGTGAGAATATACTACTGTTGATTGTTTTTATTTTTGTAATGGTTTAGTAACGTACTTTCCTAAAATTAATCTATTTGATGAATCAAAAGAGTTAAACACGGTTAATCTATTAAAATTATCTAGAAGTAACTTATAAGAATTTTTTAATTTACTAAACTCATTTGTTAGAATATAGAAGTATTCGATCACTAAAACTCCAAAGGCTAAAGAATAATTATTTTTTAGATTGGATAGATGTAAATAAAATTGATCAGATTGAAAAATAATATTAAAAGGAAAAAAAATAAAAAAGTCAGATAATTTCGACTGAGGGGAATATATATTTTTATTTTCATCAAAAGTAGAAAAATCATCACCTTATTATCATTTTATTTAAAGATGTTTATACAAAATAACAAAAACATCTTTTTTTATCACTTCCACTGTTTTTGTAACTATTATGAAATAAAAAAATGTTTTATTAAAATAAAAAATTGCAAATGTTTTTTCACAATGGAAATGCTAATTAAAATATTTCTGAAAACCGTACAATGTTGTGAAAAAAGTTATATATTATATATTTAAATATATAAAAGAATATCCATAAAGAATCTGGAGAAGTCATATTCCTCTATTGATGAAATGTTAATTGTATAATTTGTTTATAAAGTATATGCTATTTCTTCTTTTTCTTGGTCCTTAACCACAAAAATGTTTTGTATGGTTTTATAAGTTATGTGAGAAGGCTAATATGCAACATAAAAAATCTTATAATTGTTTAAAATCAAATAATATCATTTGATTTCAAATTGTTTATGTAAAAAGGTAGTTTTCATGCCTAGTTATTTATTAATAGAAAGTGATGTTATGTATGGTTATGTATGGTTTGGTCTTATGTTGATAATATTTTTTACTTGATTTCGTTGTCTAGGATCTTCAAGAGGAAAACTTGTACGTATTGTTTAACAAATCCATTAGTGAGACGAAAAGCAAAATATGATGAATTTTAAAGTATTTCACGTTAACATCCTAACAGAATATATTTTCAGAAAGTTTTTTAATATAGAATATAAGTATTAAGAACACAAAATATAGTGTATGGTTCACCTGTTTATATTTAAGCCATAAAATGCTCTTTCGATATGTGATGTAATCCTTTGATTAGTTTTGGATACACTGAAAATACATATTTAACAAAATCCAAAAATAATTATAATTTTTATCTTTTAATCAATAGTTATTATTATATTTTATTCTCTAAAGCAACCAAATCCATTATTGTAATGAATGCAAACATCAAGTGAAATATCCATGATTTTCATAAGCATTGTAGTAAACTTTTTTTTTTTTTTTTTCCAAAATTAGCTAATGATAAAAAGTCTAAAACGCCTCACATAAAATAAAAATCATTATTAACTTATCAGGTTGAATTCGTATAATATAATCAACTTTTCATGTTAAATTAGAATTTAAATAAACCTCCATAATTTTAAATCCTAACCTTAAACCTAAAGTAATATTGCATGTCTGAGGAACTTGATCATACTTATTTTTCTTCGTTCAGCTTTTGACATGATTATCAGGCAAATTTAGCATCTCATTAACTCTAGAATTTAAAATTAAATTCATTAAATAATATCGCGTTCTTAAATTTATTAGGGTCATTGTTATGGAGAAATGGATTACATATAAAATTCCTATCAGATTTTTCATTTAAAAGTGACAGCTCCTAAACTCTTAGTAGTTAGTATCTTAGAAGGAAAACTAAGATAGACACAAGTTTAATTATACTCATCTTTTTTTTTTTTTTAAGTAAAAAATTATATTTATTTTTTTGCTTGATATCTTATGGATATAAATTTTATATATAATTTTCGTCTCTGTCTTTTTGTCACGATTATATTCGTAATTCTGTTTGTTCCAATTTTTATTGGTTATTTTTTTACAGAAATAAAAATTATTGCAAAAAGAATATAATATTATTGAGAATTCAATACTAAAATAATATATACTTTTGTCTTGAATGCTTAGTAATGAAAACATTATAATTACATAAACTTTAAAATAAAATATTAATATATTATCTAAAATAGTGAAGAATATGAAGATAAATAAAGTATGTATATACTTATTTTCTGATCATTAACATAGGACCAACTCGATAGGAATTTATTTGTAATACATATGTTAGGCTATGTTAACTATTATCTAAGTTAATGTCACCATATATTACACAAAAATAAGAAAGTTAAAGAGGGATATTATATATTTCTTAATGCATTAATAAGTACCCTTGCATTTAGCACACAGGGTAAAACACTAGTTAAGATTCCAAAGACAAGTCTCTTGAGTTGTACAGTGTGAAGGAAGAATACATTGACCATCTACTATAAATTCGAATTGTTATATGTAATTTAAATATATATGTTACAAATTTTTACATTAAAAAACGCTAAATTATACGAATTTAACTTTAGAGAGTAACGGAAATGAATTATAAAAAAATAAATAAATGGAAAGGATAAAATCATCCCCATGAAAATGAATATAACCGACAACTATAAATGAAAAAGTGGTAACAATATAAATATAAACATAGATTTCCATTCTTCACTTTTTTTTTTCCAATTAACTCGAAGGGCATGTTTTGTAAGTAGAAGGGAAAATGTGAATAAAATAGAAAAAGACAAAATTAGAAAAAGGAGAATTTAGAAATTAAAAGTAAAACTGAGAAGAAATATTTAGAATTTCTTATTAGATTGTTTGGTATGAAACGATTATTATACCTTTAACACAAAAAATCACCTTGCATTAAAATTTCTATCCATCAAAATAATAATTATAAAAAATCAATTCTCAATTGATTATTATAACAATACAAACAACTCAGATTGGTAGTGGCAACATCTTTAGTACGAGTAATCTTGGACTTAAAGAACAAATCTTCAGTAATTTTATATAAGATTCGGAGTTCAAATATTGTAGATGAAAAAAATATGATCAAGAAAAAATACACTACTAAAAATCACTAACTAAATTTTGTGATGGAAATTAACTATCAACAAAAGTAGTATATACTTCTTATTAATAGCATCAACACACGATTGAAAATCATAATGTGAGATGAAAATACTAAATTGTTATTTCAATAAATTTCAACTAATACGAGTATGTATTTAAAATAGTGTTCTTGGGAATGTATTGATTAATAACAAAATTAATGTACCCAAACCCATTATCAATTAGTGATATCATTAAAATGATGAAACACAATGAATTATCATAATAAGAGTGTTAATTCAAAGTAATATTTTATTGTATGTTTGATTTAATGTTTGAAGTCTAAAGAAGCATGTACTTATTTTGAGGGCTTACATTATGGATTTGTTTCCTTGTAAAACCAAACATGTACTTATTTTGAATGCTCACATGATCAATTACGAGACAATGAAATCAATTTTCAAAATACAAATATTGGCAATTGACACAATTAATCAGAACTACAAGAAAGGGTTAATTTGGAAAACAAAAAAATTGCCAACTCTTGGTTAATTTGATCCCACTTGATAGTTCTTCAACAACTTCAACTTGGTTTTTTACTTAAGTGGGGCTCCATAGCTCCAGTGTTACATGTAGCTGCCGAAATAAAAACATAAGAATCAAGATAGATGAGTGCAGCAGCAACCCTAAGTACTTAACTTTTGTCTTTTGGTATCAAGAAGAAAGGAGATACACAACTAACTAACTACCCACCTGTTGGTGGATCTCTAACCTAATTTTCTTTCACACCCAGCCATCTGTTACCTTGAAACAAACTAATTTGATTGATATTTTTCTCAGGCACTTTCCAGAGTTCCATGTCTTCTATCATCAGTGCAGATGGGCCTATTGCTACATGTTCTCACGATCAAAATACTTGAATTTTTTGCTTTATATCAAATGCATATCCCATTTCACAGAATTAGAGTTGCCAGTGAATTTATAGATTAGCCACCCGAGGCAACACCTTTTGAGGTTATTTCGGTCATTTGGTTATCCAACACAATCGCTTGTTAATACAATCTATTTACTTGGTCACTGGTTCTACTATTTCAATGGTGGATTGCAATTCTTCGACGGAGGATCTGAACTTCACTGCCCTGTCTTTCATTTCCACAACACTCAGCACTTGGTCAAGGACTTTTCCAACAAAAGCATCAAGATTTGAACTTCCATCGGAGTTGAAAAGTCTCTACATTGTACCTGACAATTAAGAGACATCCAGGAGTAAAAAAGGTGTCACTATGATACTTAATTAATGATTTGAACTTCTGTTAATAGTCCTACTAACAGAAGGACTAAAATGTTAGTTGAAAATTTTGTCAAGGACTCAAATGCAAAAAAAAAAAGGAACTAATAAAAAAGTATCCATAACTTTCAGGACCCATGAAGTACTTTACTCATTTTTTTTTAACGTGAGACCCACATACTTTATATTTCTTTGCTCACAATTTCTTCACAATCAAACCGACTGAATTTCCAAAGCTCTTTTCTGAACCTCTGCTCTATTTTCAATGTGTTTCAACTCTACCAAACAATAGTTTTCCATAGGACTTCCACTTCACCTCAGTGTTAGATTGTTACCAATATTTAACAAGGTTTCTGAAAGCATATAATTACGTTTTAACAATAAAATTTTATTTGACTGAGGTGAAGTGGAAATATAAACATGATGAGCAAGTTACGAATATAAACATGCCGCCACAAAGCATATAGCTGAGGTTGGCCAGGAACATAGTTCAAACCTTCAAAACTCACCATAAGAGGGGACGACATCTTTGTGCAAAACTGTTGATTTGTTAACTAATCATCTAGGCCTCACCAAGTAAGATGCCCATATCTCATTAGCTGGAGGAGGAGGCTGAACCCAGTGCCCTGGTATGCGGCTGGATGCAAGGAAAAAATATCAAATAAGATAAATGATTGATTTTCATTTTTCACACTCATTGACTATAATGCATGCATATTAGACACTAACCAAAATAAGTGAAAGCAACTATCAAAATAAATTTTAATCCTAACTAAAAAAGCACTAACATGTGAAGTAAGCACAGGGGAACAGATTGTGTGATATATAGTGTGTACAGATCATTAGTGTAATAACAGGCGGTCGTTAGTCTGGTACTTTAGTCAGAGTCTTGATCTCTCATGAATATATTTTAAGGACTTAACACTCGAAGTTCTCTCTCTTAACTCAGTTTTGAAATATAATCATAAATATGCCTAAAACAGAAAAATATTTCAGTAGAAAGCAACTCTGGTATGCCCTTAAGAAATGAGGTAAAATATTCATCAATGAGAGATTTATATGTAAAATTACATTGGGCATTGAGATCTATAAGTATAATAATATCCCTTAATGGTCACCCCACTCAAAGAATTAAGCATTAGCAGAAAAGTTTCATCATTCTTGTTTCTTACCTTCCTCCGGGTCTGATATAGGCATCCCATCCTCTTCTAACCTGCATGAGATTGTGTATCAGCCTTAACATTAACAACAAAAAGTTATAATAAACAAGCAAGTGAATTAAACATAAGCTGTTAATTAAAAACACGTAGCATCATTAGGCTATTAGTGTACCAGTCAAGTAAAACTAGCAGTCTTCAAATACAGAAAAGTTGACAAATTACGTATTTATTCTAAGGAAACAAAAAGAAAAGTGCTGTTACGAAAGAGATGTATAATTTAATAACAAAAATAGTTGAGTTTACCTCAATAAGTGTACCCATATCATTGTTGCTTCCATGATAATAATGGTAGAACTCAATGGGTAAATTTGCCAAAGGATCATATGCCCCTCCACTGGTCTGTCCTATTTTACTGGATTTATTCTCATCAAATGCACCAGATCCCTCTTCAGTCACACTGGGAACTATTTGCTCTTTGTTCTCCTTTACTTCACTGTTATCATTGCCTCCTTTTGACAGTTTCCCTTGATTCTGAATAGCTTTCCTGGATTCCTCAGCAGTTGCAATTGCTTCTTTAGCAGCATCTGCTTCAACTGCAGCCAAAGCTTCACGTTCCTCTTCTTCCACTGCAGCTTTAACTCTCCCAAGAAACTTGTCGTCCTCCTCTGGGAGAAAATGGCCTGATCATTTGTAAAGAACCATAAACAAATTAAATGTTAAATATGTGAATATTACAAGCTCTTGCATGCAAAAAAATGTGAATATTGAAGATTTTCCATTAAGATAAACAATTATATTTCCAAATTAAGAATGGATAGTTTCATAATTAACAAATGTTTTGATTATATTATATATTTCTCATGATATTAATATAACACGTTCAAATGTTATATACGGCAGCAAGGATGGAGAAAAACAAATCAAGCACACTGATAAAGAGACCAAGTAATAATGCGCATTATAATAATCATAAGTAGATAACTAGAAGCAGAGTAGTTTTCTTATATCTACCTTGTTTTTTCAACCTTTGTATTCTTATGGAGCGCAACTCCTGAAGCTTCTCCACTACCAAGAGCTGCTCAAGCTGTGATGTAAAGTAATGTAAGAGAATCAATTAATTATCACCCAATGGGAAACTAAGAGGAATGATGAAGGATACAAACAAATTGCATGATTCTTGTTCACCAAATAAACTTACAGACAGATGAAAACATGCATATGCTTAATTTTTAAGAGACACATACCAAAAAGAAGCCACGAACCCTTTGGCATGGCAGCCACAAAATGACAAAATAGAAAGACATGACAAAAGAAATGAATTTGATGGCCAGGAGCTAAGGAACATACTGAGCTGAAAAATAAAGGGAGAAATTATATGATTTAGGTAGTTAATAAGTGCAACCTGTGCAAGTGAAACTCATAACATAAGTTATATTGCATGGAATGTTTGGCCAAGTTCTTCAGAGTAAACAGCAACAATAAATTGGCAATGGTTTACCGGTCATTTGTTAAAAAAGAAAGTTACCTCAGCCTCTAGTTTCTTCTTTTCTTCTTTGGCTTTAGACTTCGCAATTTCTTTCATCTTCAATACCTGTAAATAGAAATTCTTCCAACATAAGACTTGCAATGCAAACTAATGTAACTGCTAATATATCCATAAGCAACTACCAAAACAATGAATCAATATTACCATTCCTGATTTTCCCACAGAGAACAGTAAAGACAATATAACAGCAAAGAGTTTGAAACAACTCAAAAGATAGGCACATTGGTTTAAAGCAATATGTACAAATGTGTTATTTGAAATTTCATGAACTGAGTTTCTTTCAATTAGCCCCACTCTTAATCTCAAACTGAAAGTATATAGCCATATAAACAGTACAGTAACAGGGAGTACGCTATAATTCAGAATAATAATAATAATAAGTATGAGAACTTTAACATAGTCAGCTACTAGTTCATGTTTACTTAAGCACCCATCCTAATCATACATCTTTTTGAAAATCCTTTCTAATTAAAATTTAAAACCACATTAGCATGCTAATTCATTCAGCCTCAAGTAAAAAAAAATTATTAATTTCAGTCAAAATAAAAGTAGGCATAGATTGAAAAGGTTTCCGTACCTTGCTGTTAGCAATTTCCTTGGCCTTTTCCCTAGCAACCCAATCATCCGCTTCTCTGTCGATTTGTTCAAATTGCTCACGCTCCTAGATTTTTTCAACAAAGAAAGCAACTACTTAATCAGTACAGCAGCTACAATGAAGGGGAACAAAAACCTTAACAAAACCAAACCAAAGCAGAACAACCTTTGCAAGCATCTCCGCAACACGTTTCCTCTTTTTCTTCCTCCATAGTTTATTCCGTTTAGACTTGTTCACTTTATTTGCAAGCCTAACCACAGCCGATTTCTCCTCCCATGGACTTGTCTCATCAGCAACATACCGGAACGGCTCCAGCTGAGCTCTTAGCTTTGACATCAAAGAATTAGCTGCTTCCACAGCAAATGATTCTAGGGATTCTACACTGCCTCCTATCTCTTCTATACATTTTAGAAAACCAGAAAGGCAAGGTTCATTTGTGGCATGTTTCACACCTTCTAAAGACCCTTTACCATCTTTTATCACCATCAACATCTCTAGCTCCTTCTTCCTACACAACACAACACCCAACCAATTCAACAACATACTAAAAAAATTCAGTGAGAATAGCTTACAATCATCAAATAACTGAAAGAGATTTTTCGCAGTGTAAAATAAGAACAACGTACATTGCCTTTGCGAGATTGAGAGTGTCTTGCAATTCCCTGAGGCGATCGCTGACATTTCTGTTCTCCCAAAAGGAAGCCGAATTCGGTGGTTCCGAGGGTAATATCGGAAACCACGGCGGAGGAGGTGGCGGTGCTACAGATTGAAAAGGAATCGGATTCATTCCGACGGAGTAGTGTGAGATTCAGAAAACCCCAAAAAAATAACCTAACTGAAGAATTTGAACTTGCAATAGCTTAAACAATTACGTGTAAGTTTTCTGAAACTATTTGTCATAAAATAATAATATTTAAAATTAAATTATATATTTTAGGATTAATTTGGTATTAAATTATATAAATAAAAAAAACAACTCATACCTTTTATGAGGAATTATACTTTTTATTACATCACAAGTTGAATGACAAAATTATTACCACTTTATACATTTAACAAGCAAATTGATTACTGAAAAAAGAGAGGATAAATTGTCTTTTATAGTATATTTTAAGCATTTATATTTATGTGCTACTGAATACAAATAAAATTTAATAATACTTAAGAAACAATATTATAAAAAATTTAAAACCTCATCAGAAATGGTTATATACGAGTGAATTATATGTATTTTCTATTGGATTATAATTTAATTAAACAAAAATATGTTTTTAATGATTATAAAAATAGATAAAATTTGATTTTAATCTTCTTGACATTTCTTTATTATTTATTAAAACCTATTAAAATCAAATTTTCCCGGTCCTATTTTATTAAAATAAAAACTGTCTTATTTTTATAAAAAAATAAAGCATGTTTTACGAAAAATGTTCATACTTTGATGATTCTTCGTCAAACAAAAGCTAAAGCTTTGGTAAAGACAGAAAAGAATCCTCCTTGATTTTCTACTGTAGCAGCTAGTGCGTCCTTCTCTCTCTGCCATTATCCATAGCTTTTTTTTCTTTCTTCTTCACTGTAACGTGTCCATACTTTTTTGAATTTTTGTTGCATTTTCAAATGTGTTTTGATGTTATGTGGTAATTGGCGGGAACCAACTGTCAATTCAGATACCCTTTGCGTGGAATTGGCCAATTGTGAAGGAATTGCGTGTAAAGATTCAGCCTTGGAATCTTTGGAAAGAAAAGGAAAAAGGGGGCATCAATTTTCAATGGCTAATCCTTCTGGGAATAACGAAGAAGACCAGACAACCCATGTTGCGTCGTCGTTCAACGGGAATTTGGCAGCTGACACTTCGCCCACCGCGCTCGCCATGAAGCACAACTCTGGCATCGCCCTCGATTGGACCCCTCAAGAACAAACCATTCTCGAAGAAGGACTCTCTCTGTATGATACCAATTCTTCTTTTCTTTTCTTTTTCGTGAATTGATTGTTGCTTTGTTGTTTCAGCTTTTTCCTTTTTGTTATTTTTTATGTTCAAAGCGTTTTGTTCTGTGGGGGTATACTCATGGTTTTTGGAAATTGAAAGTGTCTGTATTAACGTTTTGATTTTATTTGATATTGGGATCGGCTCTGATAAGCAGTTCCATTTGAATCTGTTGGGAACAATTCTGTGTTAAACTTTAGTACGAGAGAGACAAAGGAAACTATGTGTGTAATAGTGTCTTTGTATTTTTTATTTTTTATTTTTATTTTTTTACTAAAAACACTTGTTGTCCTTCATCTTACTTTTTTGGTTTTAGTTCAATCTCTATGTTTAAAAAGTTTCATCGGGATCTCTTGTGTCTTTGTTAGAACCAATTAATACTTTCAGTCGATTATTTTTTGTATTAACAATGTTAATTATGGCAAGTTAGTCAGGTCATATGTTACCAAATTTACCAAGTTAGTATGGTAGAACAGAAACACTCTAAACAAAAGAAAGAGTCTAAAAGTGTCTTTTAACCTATATTTCACCTTTCTTTCTTTTTAAAGTATTTTTGTGACCTTGTAATGTTGTGGATTGGTTATTGCAGTTTGAAATCAAATATTTTTATTACATGTATTTACTTTAATGTGTAAGCAGATAATCTTGAATTGCGTTCTGTGCTGATTCAGTGATTTCATTGTTATGTTGTTTGCTTTTTAACATATGTTCCTTGATTACTATGTGTGTTTGATAAGTTCAATAGCTAGTAATTTTTTAAAGAAAAGACAATTTCTTTTTTACTTGTAGGTTTGCTTCTGAACCTAATCTCACTCGCTATGCAAAGATAGCAATAAATCTAAATAACAAGACAGTCCGGGATGTAGCACTGAGGGTCAGGTGGATGAATGTAAGCTACATAGCTGTTGTTGTCACAAGTCGTTTATGTCACTATGAATGCCTTAACCTGTTTTTCAGCTTAGATAGGGTTCTTATTGAAATTTTTTGTGTCAGAGATGATACGTAGTTACTACTTTTCTTTCGTTATGCTTATTATTGTCTTAAGGTTAAAGATAATCATCTTACCTTCTGAAAGAAAAGAATAATTTATGAAGTTTCCACAATTCGAATGATTATGGACAGTTACATAGCTTTTGCAAGTTGCAACACTCTCACTCTTCTTAATGAAAAAACGAAACAAGATGAGATTGTTTTAGGCTTAGCTTCTGCACACTCTGATTAAAATGAAGACAAATTCTCAGAGGCAGAGCCCGGTTTGTTATTGATTGCTCCTCTTCTTGGCCAATTATCTTAAGCAAACATTATTTTCTTTCCTTTCGGAGGCATTGTTGTAACTCAAAGTTATTGCATGCACCTGCAGGAGTTAAATTTACAATTTAATCATCATAAAAATCCAATAATCTACCACAGAAATTCAATAAATATATATTCTCTAAAGTTTCAAACAAGTTCCAAATATGTTTAAATTGGTTACTTTCTCTGATTAACGACATGTCTGGCTTGCATTTTTCTACAGAAAAAAGAAAGTTGCAAGAGAAGGAAAGATGATTTTTCAAGGAAAAGTAAAGATAAAAAGGTATGGCTTACATTTATTTGATATCATGTATGTATTATTTGAATATGTGTTTTATGTTCTCACTTTGTGCATACCAGTGTAGATATGCCTTTTAACAGCTTTCACTGTCATGTGCACGCTACAGTATCTTTCTGTTTTTTTTTTGTTGATTTCTTATGCATTTACTCTGGCAACCCATCGCACATTTAACCACACATATTTACATGAGGGAAATATATAACACTACCCCCCTCGTATGACTTACTACTTTGAACTGATAATAATTCTGAAAGCAAATGGTTAACCTTCATATGCTTAAGGATTATTATAGCGAAATATTGTGATAGAAACTTGGATATTATTGGGTGCCTAAGTCTCACATCAAGTATATGAGATGTTCAGTGGAGTACTTGAGTGCTTGACTCTCACCCCTAAGTAGCTATCCTTTGAGGATGAATTTCTCAAGTGCTTGAGTACTTATCAATTAGTATCAGAGTTGATTGTTTGTGTCTTGGAAAGAGCTGCCTGCAGAGGGCTTTGACCAATGAGGAGTTGATTGAAGTGTCACTGAGAGTGAAGTTTCCTTGAGTGATTAGAGGTGGTGCTATGATAGGAACTTGATGGAGTATTTAAGTGTTTGGTTCTCCCCACCCCCATTAGTAGCTAGCTTTTGAGCATGGATTCCTCAAGTCCTTGGATACTTATCATATTGTTAATGGATTAGCTCCTTGGCTTTTATTTTTGTTGTAGCAAACATCTCCATTTGCTGCACATTATGATATCATCTCCTTTTAGTGCTGTAAGGTCTTTTTCTATTCAGGTGTAAATATTATTTTCTTTCTCCATGGAATTGCATTCTGCTGGTTATTATTATACCTTTGCTCTTGAAATAGGCCAAGCATCATATATGTTAGATGTTCTAAACAGGAAAAAGCTAGCATGTAATTTCTCTCATTTTTACATGTTAAATAAGGAAAATGTTGGCTTCAAAAATTACCAATGAAAAAAAAACTGAAAAAAAGGAAGCAAAAGCTATGTAGCATGTAATTGCATTTATGGAATACTGTTTTTTCTTTTTCAGGAAAAGGCTAGAGATCCTGCAGTGAGGTCATCTCACTTTACTGCTCAACCTAATGTTTCCCCTTATGCTCCTGTAATGAAGATGATGGACAACGATGACAGCATCTCTCATAAAGGTTCATTTCTTTCATAGCAAGAAATATCTTGATGTTTGCATTTATGATTTATGTCTTGTAGACCCTTTTCATTGCTTTGGAGATCTCATGTATTTGCATGTTCCTTTTGAATGTTGAAGTGTCTTCTTCGATCTTTGCAATGTTCTTTTTGTAGCTATTGGAGGCCATGCAGGTGAGCTCTTAGAGCAAAATGCACAGGCCTTGAATAACATTTCTACCAATCTTGCTGCTCTTCAGGTGAGTTCTTTCCCTGTTTAATTGATTTAACTTGATGCATACAAAAATAAGCTCTTCATCTAAACGGATAAAACACAATTGCTGAAGTAACCTTGTTAGTTATATTTGTGTGAAGTAGATATTTTTCCTCCTATTTCTCTCTTTCCCAATTTCCCTCAATGTCTCTTTATATCCATTTTCATAATAACATGCTTATTATAGGTATTGCATTATCTTTGAGTTGGGAACTTGTCTCATATTATTCTCTTTACTTTCAATTTTTTAATATCTTGGATTCTTCATCTTGTCATTGGTTAAGGCTTGTAAAACTATGTTTATATAGATCTATCAATTACAACATTTCTGAAAGTTAAAAAAATTTAAAGATGTGAGCATAAAGTGTATCCTTGGGTGCTTTTCAAATTTTTTTGTATATGTATCCTTTAAGTATGTATATGAATATAATGTCAACTTTTAAGTACCAGTGCTGGTACTAAGGTTGTATTATCTTATTTCAACAGAATTTGACATTTATAAACTTATGTTGGTACGGCTCACTATGGCTTTATTGATCTTTGTGAATTAATGGAGTAAAGGGGTATACTCAGTTACTTTGAAAAAAATTCCCCTCTCTGCTTTTGTCGTTAGGTATGATGTGCAAATTTAATCTATAACCTGACATCACTGTATCTTAAGATGTTGAAATCTGAAGAAATGACTGCAACTGTCATCTCTTGTTTCCAGTTGCAGGATAACATCAATCTTTTCAGCCAAACGAGAGACAACATCATCAAAATTTTGAATGAGTAAGTTAGAAACCGTGTCTTGGTTGTTTGAAAGTATATTCTATTTACCAAAGACATAGTAGTCCAAGTGATCTATTTCTTTTTCTTTTTACATTGTGGTCCTTGATCAATATTCAACAGGAAACTAAAGTGAAACAACAATTCGGCTTTGTGTTTATAATTTTGTTCTTATAATTTCAGCAGAGTTGGATTTGTTTTAGTTGTGAAACATTATTACATTAAACTATTTTTTGTCTTATTATTTTGGCAGCATGAATGACATGTCAGAGGTAATGAAGCAAATGCCACCTCTTCCCTTTAAGATCAATGAAACGATATTCAACTCCATGTTTCCAGAAACAATTCAGCAGATGCTATAGTATCTGGCTTGCTTCTACCATATTTATGCTTGCATTCAAATTGAGTCAGCATTAAAGAAGAGAGAATGGAATAAGTTGAACTAGTCTTCAGTTTTTGTAACATGCTGGTTTTCCTCCTCTTGCTAACTTTTTAACTTAATTGGAGTATAGGAAGTAGTTCTTATTATTGTGGGGTTCAATTTAGGGACTCACAACAATTAGTATTTGTAAATTGTTTTCTCTTTGTATAAATGGTAGATATTGTTTTCTTGTTTATGCTCACCACTTTGTGGTTCTCCTGCACTGAATAATCTCTTTTTTCTTAAATTTCTTCATAAGCCTTCCAATCCTGAAATTAGTACAAAAAGTGAGATCATAAAACATATACTTGGATTCAGTAATTCTTTAATTAGGGTGCTGACCATGTTATAACTACAATTAAGGCCATTCAATTTTAACACTCATAGCGTGTCATAGTTATTTTTTAATAATATTTGCAAGGTTTTCTTTTATCGGTGTTAACAACGTTATTTTTTGTTCAAAGTTAGTAATAATTTTTTTTTCTAGTGTCGATTTGAGTAGACTTTCAGTTAATACTAATTATGATTTCTTTTTTTTTTTTTTTGTCAATGTCATTGGTATAGTTTTTAAGTCAATATTAATTGAAAAAGCAATACAATAACATTGATAAATGTCGATTAAAATAAGTGTGACTGAAATGGACTTTAAAATAACATCATCTGATGTTAATAAAGACCAAATTTTGTTGAAAATCAACTCAAAAAAAAATGACGGACTTTCATCGAAAAATAACATCACGAAACACCAATTAAATTATTAAATATCGTTAATATTTATTTATATTTCATGGTAATGGAAATATTCTATGCAAACAAAATTCAACAAGTTCAAATTTTCTTATTTAAATAAAATATTAAGAAAATCAAACCATTTTAAATTGAAGTAATTCAAATTCTAATATATTTAAATTTTCTTAAAATTGTAAATTTCATGAATTGGTAACTTTATTTTTTGAAAGATGGCAAGCTGGCTTGTTATACAGGTTCTTTGTGTTTTTTAATTGGGGATGATTGTTCTTAAATTTTTCAGTAACCATCTTATATATGCATGTGAAACTTTTATGTACATTTATCTAATAAATATCTACAAAATTAATAATGTTCAATTTATAAAGAGAGGATCAGAAGCAAAATGTCTAATTGATAAAGTTAGGAAAATTTTAACATTAGAAAAATCCGTTCCCCTCAAATTTCCTTCCTTGCAAATTTTTTTATCCCACATATTTTTTTATTCTACACCTAATTATTTAAGATGTGGATTTTAGAATGTATATTCTAAAATACATGTGGATAAATGAATAAACTCCCTTAAATAATTACAAATTTTGTGTTTGACTAAATCCTAAAATAAAAAAAATTACTTAAGTAATTATTAGAAATTATATAAAAAATATTTTAATATTAAAAACTCCTTCAAATGATCCCTATTACTGAAACATAGTTCAATTTAAGAATTGAAAATTAATATCCAATACCCTGAAATTGCTTAAACAGATTTATTAATTACTTATCGCTTCAGGAGAAAATATAATAATTTTTAAAAAAATTAACGGTTTAGAAATTAAATTTTTAAAGAATATTTTAAAAAAATGCTATTAAAACAGTATTACGCCGTTCTTTCTATTTTTTTTAAATATTCATAAATTTATAATAATATAAAATCTTATTTAAATTAAATATTACTATTATTTTGAATAACCTCTCATAAAATCATTCACTTACTTAAAAAGAAGTTTTTAAAATTGTAGATAAATATAAATTAGACTTTTTTTAATTTCTAAAACATCTGAACCATTATATAAAAGGATACAATTTTTTATATCATTTTAACTACCTAATAAATATTTATTAAATTAAAATGATTTCATTATTTGATAAAATACGTAAATGTAAAATTCTGAATTAGAAAAATAACTGCACAATTTCCCAACTAAAAAATAATGGTACAACTTTACAACTTTTAGGCTTACAAAATTATTTCCATTTTATTTAAAAAAAAAATTTACACATAAAAATGTGGACATGGGTTTTGGCCAATAATTATTGAATGTTTAGGATTTCTTTTTTCAAAAGTTACTCACCAAATTGATAAAATTATGCAATGTTTCAAAAACTTCTGTATGGTGTGAGGAGTGGATTAATCTAAAAATTTGAAAACTGGCCACCACCCTACGCAGGTGAAAAAGTAATTTAGAGAGTGCTGAACACGATTTTTTTTTTCTTATATTGAACACGATGATGGTATTATTAGACTTGAAGAAAAATCTTTATTTGGACTTTACAATTTGGTAAATAAACTAATGGTGTTAAACATAGCACTTTTTTATGGTAAAACTTCTAATACCATGAATTTCATGAAAACTGATAACAGTTTATGTTCTCACAATTCATCATATTTTTTCCCTTACTTCCTTCATGGTTTTTGAGGAAAACAAAAATCTGAAGAGTTTCAATTGTAGTTGGAATTGACTCATTTTTCTCTACAAGAAATACCAGAAAGATGGAATGTGAATTGTGAATAGTTTGAGTTCCCATGTGTTTTCTGTTCAAAGAATTTGAGCTTGAGAAGGTGATGGCTTTTCTGCATTTTATTTCATGGCGTGAAATAGGAAGTTATAAATATATTTGTCAATCTTCACATAATCCCTTGAGGTTCAGAAATTAAGCCTTAAGAGTACCTTTTTTGAGGTAATAATTCATAAGAAAAAAGTTCTCCAAATCATTTTTCAACTATCAGTTTTTCACGTAAAGTCAATCCAAAACACTGCATGTATATATGTGATACCACCCCTACAATTATAGGAACTTTTTCATTGTAAGTTTGTGACTAACTATATTTTTTTTATTTTAAAAGAGAATTTTTAAAATGGTCTCAATGATCATTACACCATGCATGCATGCATGCAAATTTGCAACGTAAATACACGTGAAGCATATATGTTCATAAACAACCAATGGTTTTAGTTCATATGTATCTATATACAAAATGCATGAAACTATATGAGTCTCTAGTCATCAACCATGCAAATATTTGAAGCAGAATATGCTTGTTGTTTGGCTTTGCAGGTTAAAGATGGCTATCTCCAAAGGCACCACCCATGGCCTAGCATATATTATTGTGATTATAGCACTAATTCTCCCCCACAATGCTGTAAAAGTAGTCTCCATCAAAGAATCTGTTGTAGGTAATGTAAAATGCCTTCATCAAGAGTCTCTTCAATCTTAATATTCTAGCTATCATTCCAAATTTTTTGCAATTGTCAAAATTATGATATTGTAATATCTGAACAATGCACAGAAGAATGATTGCATATGATTAGGCTTGAAAAAGCAATTGCTGTCTTGCATCATGAAATTGGTAGCATACATAACACAATCGTGAATTTTTGATAAAAGACTATATTAAGAAATTAATCATCAGCAATATGAATATTAAAAAAAATGCAAGTTTCACATTTTTGTACTACACAGGTCTCACCAAATGCTACCTACTTACAAACTGTAAAAACAGTATTTGGTAAGATTGAATTCAAAACTGTACTCATTTCTAAAAGAACAATGCTATCACAAGATATCTATTTTGATTCTGTATATAACTTGTATATATTACCTTTGTATCCTAGTATTTTAATGTGCTGACAGAAGCATATTGTTTGAAACAGAGGACCATACTATTAGAGTAGATCCATCAGGTAATTTTAAAAAGTACAGAGGAGGATTTGACATCAGCAATAGCCATTATTTGACTGTAAGTTTTTCTACCATTTCTTTCTTGTCTAATTGATCCTAACATCCATGGTATTTTTTTTAACTTGTCTTTGATATTTGTAGTCAGTTGCCTTCACAGGAATATATGGATATTCAATTGGGGTGGTTTGGCTTTTTTGTGGAATGATGTGGGGCTTATTTTGGATAATAATCACTTTTTCTTGCCAAAGTCATGATAGGGGAAAAAAGATCAAGAAAATTCTTGCATGTAATTGTAAGAGTTGTCATTTTTCGCCAATTCCTCTGGCTATATCCTTCATCATATTAATCATGTAAGCTTCAAAACCTTTCTGCATACATACAGCATATAGTATCTACTGATATTGGTTTTCTATACTGTTGCAACATGTGCATGGTTGATGTACATTAATTACAGAATGGAAAATGGTATTTTATCTACAATTCCTTTAGTTTTTCTCCACAAATTATATATTTAATTATCTTTTTATAGGGTGGCTAGTGTGGTAGTTTATGTTGGGAGTGCAAACTTCCATTTTCAAGCAAGGACTTCAGTTAATGTTATAGTGAAGATAGCAGATGATGCATCAGAAATTGTACACAGTGCAACTAGAGTATTACAAGACCTCGAAAAAAACTTGGAATCCAGTATTACTGCTGACGTTTTCACAAAACTGAACTCTACTGCCAAGAGATTGGATAATGCTGTTGATGATACTGTAAAGAAAACTTGGAAACATAGGCGCATTGTTAACAAGACTTTCAAAGTAGTGTAAGAATTTTAGGCCACTTATTTTCATTTTGGAAACATGTAAGTGAATTCCTAATTGCATGGAAATGATTGGGTGCTTTTAACTTCAGGCTTGTATTCACCATTCTGATCATAACCTTGAATTTAGTTGCAGTGCCAATTTTGTCAGGTATGTCTAACTGGTCTATATATGATATGATGATACATAACATTCAGGTTAAAACTAGTTTCTGAGCTAGTAAGTAGTAACTCAAAAAGCTTGTAAACTAACTAGTTAAATTAGAAATTTTGATGAATTAGGCATGATTCTCATAACATGTTGGAATTTTCTGTTGAACAGTTTTTGGAGTAAAGATGTTTTGGAGGCCTTTTTACGTGTAGGTAAACTAAATTGTCTTTGCTTGGAACTAACATTTTCGTCCATGAATTATTGGTTCTTTATTTTCACCTCTCTTCTTCTTTCAGATTTGTTATAATGTGCTGGCTGATGACAGTGATATGCTGGCTAATCTTCGGATTGTATTTCTTCTTGGAAAAGTATAACCAAGTTGTATCCAATTTACTGGTTCTTGTATTTATTCTCTAGCTATATCAATATTTTTCCTGGTATAAAATGTTTAGTGGTGGTGAAGTTGGAGTTTAATTACCAAATGACTTATCCTATTCTGCAGTTTTTCTCATGATACGTGCACAGTTCTCAAGACATTCGAAGAAAATCCCTACAATAACGCCCTAAGCTCCACCCTCCCTTGTGCTAAATTGCTCTCAGCAAAATCATTTCTGCATAAAATTGCTGCAGGGATCTCCCACATAGTACATGAGGTAACCTTTTGCATTGTCTCAAACATGAAGTTCTTCTTGAGAATTTTTCTGGCAACAAATAAAAGAACTCTCCAACAACTTGTGTTTTATGAACCAATGTATTCAGTCTAAACTATAGTACAACAATTCTCAATATTTGACACAGCAAAAGGAGTTTAATTTTTACATCTAATATTATAAGCTGAAAATGAGTTGATGTTATTATTCTTTGGCTAAACTCTAGGTGAATACAAACGTGGGGACTTTGCTTCCAAAAGGTGTTTATCTGTGCGATCCTTTCTCAGCAGCACCTGAATATTTGTATCAGCCAGAGAAGTGCAAACCTAACACTATTCAAATTGCAGATATCCCTGAGGTATGATACAAATAAGGGAATCACTAACATAACACCTATGTAATATAATATAGACACAGACACAGGCACGTAAATCCTGACACGTAGACACGCGTAATCTCCAAAATATAAGACACAGAAACACAGATCTATATATTACATCACTATAAATTAAATAATTTGATAATCAAAATTTATGTATTAAAAAATCATCTATAAACAAGATTAATCAAATATAAATACTTAAAAAAAACGTCTTTTGAATTTGATATTTCACCAATACCTATTATACAAGTGTTGTGGTACGTGTCGGACACGAAACACGCCACTTAAAATTACGAGTATGAGCTTGTAACACTAACTCTCTACTTTTGTTATCTATGATTACTATCACTTCTCTAATGTTGTTTTACAGGTTTTGAAGCAGCGAACTTGTTTTAGAGATAATAATGAAAAATGTGGGAGCAATAAAGATTTCATTAGTGTTGGTGAATATAATTTAGTTGAGACTTACACAAATTTAATTCAGAGAATACTGCATATATATCCTAGAATGCAACATTTGATAGAATGCAAGTTGGTAAAAGATGCATTCTCTCAAGTCATTCTCAAACACTGCAAGCCTTTGAAGAAATTTTCTCGGATGACATGGCTAGGAGTGATGTTTCTTGCAGTGGTCATGGTGTTTTTTATTGTGCTATGGACAATAAGGGCTTGCCATCACCATAGTAATCCTCCTTCAGATTATTCTGTGTAACACTATATCTTGTCATGGCAATACTAAGAATTTGGAGCAGATTAAGAGATTAATAACCATTAATCAAATCTCTTAATCATAGTCTATTTAGTCTAGAAAAAATTAGCAACAACTTCCAAAGAACTTAGCAGAGGAATGATGTGTAGACCTTTACATAAAGTAATCAAGTTTTATTTTTCTCTCTTTTTTTTTTTTTCCTTTTTCTTTTATAAAGAGATATTCTTATGCTTAACTCAAAATTATTCTATTATAAGACAGATTGTAATCATCAAAATCATAGAAAAAGAGTTGGCTTGTTATTAAAGACCATAATTGAAAAAGGATATTACAGAGAGTTTGATAATATTCACTCTTCAAACTTAGTAAGCTAACAATAGAACATAAATCATTTGACATGGACAGATATACTGAAAAATAAAAAATATTGTAACTTAACCTTCAGACTCTTAATTTCTAATGTGACTACCAAATATGTGTAATGGTTTTTAAATTGTTTATTACAACAATTTATTTAATAAATGATTGTGGATTATCTATTAAATTTTTTTAACATGTATTGATATTAATAAATTCTGTTTAAATGAATTATTTTTTACTTTCTACAAATATTACTGAACAATAATAGAGTTTTAGAAATTTTAATTTTTTATCCATACAAAAAATTTATTTAATTAATATTTAATAGAATATTTGCTAATCATATTTAATAATAAGAAGAATTTAACATCTTTGTCATATTTTAATTAGAGAAAGTAAGAAGACATATACACTTAGTGAAAAATTCCATTGTTAACAACATAATGATATTCTCCGTTTAATTTATTTCATATTTTTATTTTTTTAATTCTATTTTAAAATTATAATACAAAATTATAACAATATATAGTAAAGTTCTCAATTTGAATAAACACATTTCATATTCTTATTTATTTTGATTATATTTGAAAACTAAAAAATACAAATTTCTTATACATTAAAAATGACTACACACTGTAAATATGTATTTTTTATTTTATATATTTTTTAAAATATAGAAATTTAAAATATCTCTTTTCTATTAATAATAATAAAAATGCTATCAAAGCTTCAAAAATGATGTAAGTATTAAAAACTATTATAATTATAATTTATATGAATATAAATTAGAAAATTTGCCTGTCGAAAAATAGATCTCAGAATTTTACATTTTATACAATTACAAGAAATAAAATAAGATTTGAAAAAAAAAAAAAATCAAATCGATTGCTCCCAAAACCTGGTTTTTGTTCTTCCCAATCAATTGTGCCAAATCCAAACCTGATCTCCCAATTTTCTCATGCATTGATCTTATAATATATTTCTCAATTTCCTAACCTAACCCTAGTTTCTACCATTCCGTTAATCTCTCTTCCCATAAACCTTATTTTTCATTTCTTGGAACAAATAATTCTCAAATGCCTCGTTACAAGGACGAGTCCCCTGCAGTTCGGGTTTACACTGTCTGTGATGAATCCAGGTCCTGATTTTTATTCTTTCGTCAATTCAATTTATTTTTTTAGTGAAAAAATTGAATTGCTTGGCTTGTTGGGTGTAGATATTTGATTGTGAGGAACATGCCAGAATTTGGCTGTGGCGAAGATTTGCTTAAACTATTTTCATCCTATGGAGAAGTCGAAGAGTAATTTCACTCATCACTTCCCAATTTGAGTATTCATTCATTTATTTATTTTATTGTTTATATCTATTTATATTGTGTATTTTTCTCTGCAGGTGTAAGCCCATGGATGCAGAAGACTGTGAGAAATACACTGATGTCTATTGGATCAAATTCCGCCTTGTCAGCAATGCTAGGTTTCATTTTGTTCTCTATTGCCTGATGAAGTGGTTGTGTTATAAAATATAGGAGGAACAATAGCAACAAACTATTATCAGAATTTTCAAAACCAGTGTTGTTAAATTGCGGTTTGATAGCAGTTCAACCATTTTTTTGCAATTTGTGGTTGTTAAATTGTTTATAAAGCATACTAAATAACTGGAGCTCATTTTGTTTATCACTGGAATCAGTGTGAAATTTTAATAAGGAGAGCTTTGAGAAGAAAATAAGTGTTATAGAGGAGTATGATATTAGCTTTTCTTAGTGTTATGTTTGAGAAAGTTGAATTGAAGGAGTACCTGCTATGCATAATTTTCAGGTTTGCAAAAAGAAAATTGGATGATTTTGTTTTCTTCGGGAATAAACTGCAGGTTTCGTATGCTCCCCAATTTGAGAGCTTATCAGACACACAAGATAAATTAGAGGGAAGAAGAAGGGAGGTTTTAGCACGATTGAACCGTAAGTTAGAACCGTTCAGTGGTAACATACTACACACTATACATATATATGAATAAATGTTGTAATGGCATTTTTAAACTTATGCATTCCCTCTGACATCAGCTAGAAGATCTAAAGAGACCCCAGCCACTAGCTCTAATCCTCTGATTACATCAAATGTCAGTAGTGTACAACATTTAGATTCTAATGCAAGGTATTTTGTTCTGTCTGTGCTCTGCAATTCGTAGATTTGAGTTGAAGCAAGGCAACATTTGCAATTGTTTCTCTTTTTCCATGTAGGGATGTAGAAATGAAAGGAGGTTCACGGAGTGGTAATTTTCCAATAAGAATTTCCTCTAATGAGGTTTGTTGCTTCTTGCTATATGCACATTAAAAGTTTAAGTTAGTCTTCTTACTCTCTCCCCTATGAATTGAAGGAAATTTTTTGGGTGGCGAATGAATAACTGTTAGCTATTGGGAAGTTTTTGAGTTTCTTGTCTTTGTTATCTGGACCAATCGGAAGACACCTATAAGCAGTTATAATTTTCAAATGTTCAGCATTCATCATTTCTCTAATGGAAGTTGTTTTTACAGTTATTGGCTTTTTTGCAATATGTTAGCGCCCCTCATTGGTGGATCTGATATTATAGTTTCCCAAACTATTAGACTTGACAAATTTGGTCCAAGACCTTGTATGCAAAAAAAACTGGACACTTGTTTTTGGTATATTACCTCATACTAACATGTTCTAGTTCCAGGATTATTTTGCTTCACATTCCATGAATCAAACAGTAAATTTTGTGCGCGATAAGCTTGATAAGGTGATGTCTTCTACTGCATAATATGTTTAAGAATCATTTATTGTGTTGAAGTCTGAAATAGTTTCTTCTTCTCATCTAGATTCGATCAAGTGGTGAGCATACACAAGCTGGATCTGCGTCAAAGAAACAACGGATTGATAATAGAAGGAGAATTTAATCTGTAAATTAAGATGTATTTTTGTTCTCACGCATTCTGCTTGATTACCGAGCTATATGATTTTGGGTGTATTAAAGCACAATTCCCAAGCCTTTAATGAAAATTTTGACGAGTGCAATTTGAGGACTGTCTCATCCCATACACTCTATACCAAGAATTTTTATTTTTTTTTCAATAACTGGTAGTACATCTGATATCTATCCAGGTAATAGTACTAGAAGACTTCAAAATCCCCAATCACCATACAATTTGTTTGCTGGGTTATTTGTTAACCAAGTCCGGCCTTCTTATAGGAAACTTTATACTGAAATTAAATGTTTAATATTGAAATTATAGTTGCAAATGGGGTTTCCATTTGGATTAGTGCTAGTTATTTAATGCTTTAATGATGCACAGATTATCTAGCCACAGCCCAACTGGTGATGCTCCTGTGACAGAACTCAGAATACATTGGGATAATTTTCTGAACCTGAAGACTATAGCGAGATTTTAATCCTCTTAGGGGAGTCTTCATCTTGGAATAGAATATGTTTGTACTCACATCTTGTAAGATTTAATGAAATTAATTGTTGGACATGGGAAAGTGCTGTGTGTGTCTGATTCATTGCTGGCAGTTTCACCAGTACAGCAACCCCTGAACACGTGTCATAAATTTGACACTTTCATAACTGGGGGAGATAAATGTGGTTCATCCCAGAAAGAGAGAGGAACTACTGTCATGATTATGTAGTCAAGGTGGGGACCAACTCTGGAGTTCATTTTCAGGGTTGAAAATGAAACCATACCATCGCATTTACTAGGCTTGCTAGAAGCCGATGCTAGGGGAGTTCTCTTCTTGATATTGTAATTTTTGTCGTTTCCCTCCTGTCTCCTTATCAGAATTAAAGGAAATTAGCATGAAATTTCGTTAAATCTAAGAAGATATTAATGTATTCTCATTTTTAGTCAACAGTCATCATCATCATTTATGGTGGTTGAGATCCCTTTTCATTTTGCTATGTAACTTCCCTGGTAGTAAAAGTGCCAAGGATCTAATTGTTTGTATTTAACAATCACCTTTCTTTAAAGGATAAAAAGAATCTCCATCCATTCATCATGCATATGAATTTGAGTTTTGCAAAATGTTAACTGGAGTCGGGTGAGTTGTTGTAGGAAACTATGCCATCTTCATATGTCTAAGAAACAAATTGGCTCTAAATCACACCATATTGTTAATGTATGGTGTGATTGAAAACGTTTCAATCACACTCGTGGTAGCAGGTGGCATGAACACACTCGTGTTCTTATTCTATATGACATTGAAAACGTGGAATTGAAGTTTCACTGCTTTTATGTTTCAATTGCCAATATTCTTGATTTAAATATCATTTTAGAGTCAAAACTAACTTAGGTTTTTTATAGGGGATAATTGGGTAGGTATTATACATGTTGATGTTCCCAAAGTACATATATTATTTATTTTTCCCATCATTATTATATGCTCTCAAATCGGGTGAAATTTTGTCTCGTTCTTAAATGCTAAAATTTATATTGATTACAACAAAATAATATCAAATGCTCAAATTTAAACTAGATGTCAGCCTTCAACAATGCATTTAGTTTAAATATATTAATATTGTAAAAAACATATTATCGTTCAATCAGAAATTATCATATATAATAAATAATATTTAAAATTATTTCTAACCAGTTAAAAGTATAAAAATTTTCACAAAACATTATTTTCTATTAAGAATTTTCTTTATCAGTAATAAAAAAATATAATTAATAAAAATACAAATAGAGGTATTTCAATCTATATAAAAAAAAACAAAAGCTAAAGTATTTATACCTAATAAGTTTTGAAAATCTAAAAACAAACTCTATAAGATACAGTCTAAGTGAATAGGAAAGAAACAAAATTATACAGAAGTACTTTGAGTAAAAATTTATAAACTCTTTGAATGTTATATGTGTAAATATTCTTTGTTTCTTATCTTCATATTATAATCTTGATAGTAAAAAAGTTGAACGGTGGTGATATGAATCTTTTTATACAATTTTTCTTCGAGGAAATGTAGCTTGTAACTGTAACTATTATTGAGTCAATTTCTTATCATATTTATCATTGTCAACATTTTCATTCACTATATTTATCAATTTTTAATTTTCGAACAATTTGAAAAGGCATTTATGCATCAAATTGTATATGCTTCTCCATCATGCTATAAGTGGTGCTATGCAAACCAATATTTATACAATTTTGGGGCAATTTCTCTAATAGTCTCTCACAAATTATAAAAACAGTTATATTTTCATGCTCCTAATGATTAAATATATGTGTTTGGATATAGGCAATAATTTGAGTAAGTGAAATTCTTTTTTGATAACTTGTTATTCAACATCATATCTTATCTTGTGCTAAATTGAATACTTCTTCAGGATCTTTCACATTTATCATTATGTGATCCGAATACTTTTTCAGGATCTTTCACATTTATCATTATGTGATCTACACTGTTCTTATCTACTTACACCTCCAACACCTGTTTTCCTTCTTGTTACAACCTGGCAATCCAAACTATTGGAAATGTTCCTTTAGTTTATTTTTGAATTATGCTTATTAAAATGAACTCATTGATCACATAGCTTCCACAATGTCCATGCAAAGTTAAAAATAAAGAATAAATGTTGGCAGATTCCACTCTACTCACTTCTATACATAATATACTGTGAACTTAAAACACTTACTCCCTTCTTAACAAGGTTGTCTCTAGTGGGGGCTTTATTAATCAGCATGTTCCAAGCAAAGTGTACAACCTTTGAAAGTGCTTTTGTTTTCTAGAATTCTATAAACACATTTTCTTCTTCTCTCAAACATGCATTTATGGTTTTTCTCATATGTTGACTTCAGTAAATATGTATTTGAGTTGTCATCTTTCCATATCTATTCATCATCCTATGTAGAGTCAAAATTATCATTTTTTAAATCTTTCATAAAATTATTCACTTGATTACTCTTTCACTCAAGTTACTGTCTATACTACTCTAAATTTCATTTTTACAAACCATTCTCTCACTTTCTCACATCTCCCCCTGTTATACTTTCCTTAGCTATAGAATTAACATAAATCCTAAAATACTTTTCTATCAATAAACATGTGATACAATTATCTTTCTAAAATCTAATTTAAATTTCCTCTCTTTCTTTTTCAAACAATGTTATTGTAAAACAAATTATTTTTATTCTCTTTACCGCATACTTTTCTCGAGTATTTCCATCACAAAAATTGTATCCTACATTCTTTAATAGTATTTAGACTCTTTTAAAATTCATACTATCATTCACTTATAAATAAACCATCTTTTTTCCAACATACACTTTCATTTTCCTAATAAAATTACATTAAACATTCCTATTTATGTCAATCACAGTTCTCCTATATCCTGTTAAGTATTAATTATGTAAGACAGTTATACTATGAATAATCTAACATATTAGACGAGACAATAGGCTAAACAAAATAATATGTATAAAAGAAATATATATATATACCCTTTTGAAACTTAAATAAAACATGCTAAACGAATATTCTCAATTCCATATATTTGTGAAATAAAAATAAATAGATTTCTTGAAACAAACATTCCCATAAGAAAAAAACTGGTTTTCTTCTAATCCGTTAATAAAGAAGAAATGACAAATACACATACATTATGAATGACGATTAAAATATTAGTTCTTTGCATTTAGCTCTATTTGAGATTTTGAGCAGTCTTCGTGGGCATACAAAATTATCATTAAATATGCTAATATTTAATTAAATTATTTTAAAAGTTCTCGTATTATTTAACTAAAATTAAAATATGATAAATAAAAAATGTTATTTATTTTTATTTAAAATATATTAAATAAAACAAAATATTATCCCTTAAAAAATAAAAATAAAAAGGACTAAACTATAGAACAACAACATGTTGGATTTTGAGTTGGAACTTGAAAATCTTAAAAAGTAAAATTGAAAAAAGCTCTTAATGTTTACTTGAGTCCGAATGTAAATCTAGTTTTGTTTCATTTTCATCTTTAAATTCCAATTAAAACAGCAGATAACACTAAATTAAATTCATTAAAAATCTAAGTTTGCAAACTTTAATCTTAATACATCCACTTTTGTGAAATTTGGTGGTTTCACGTGCATCACTCAAAGATTATGATGATGATGGCTTTAATTTGATCCCATCGTGAGTGTTCAAAATTAGTGATTAAAGTGTATGCAGTGTAGACCTACCTATGCGTCGGTGTGTACTGTGGACCCTCCCACACTATAAAAGAACTTCACCCCATCATCTTTCCTTTTCAACACCTAATCAACTCAAATAATTAAAATTTTAATTATTTTATATTTTTAAAATTTGATGTTTAAATAAGTTATGATACTATGTAACAAGTTTTCATGTATCACAAAGGTCAAATATTAAACTGTATGATATCTACTAACTAATACACTAATTTATAAAACGATAAATTGTTAACTATTTTTTACAAGTAGTTTGTTAACTACTTAAGTAATGATTAGTAGAAAAAGCTAATTGAAACTTTAAGAGCACATAATTTTTTATGTTATAAGGAAAGATTGTTGATGACGCGAAGATCTATATCGGTGAGAAAAGTTGAGATTATGTGGCAGTTACTTCGATTATTGTGATTATTTTAAACCTTTAATTGCTTTTAGATAATCATTTCTGCTAATGAGAGTGCCGTGGAAGCTTAAACTTTATACTTTTCTTTAATTAACTTTTAATTAGAGCAACTAATAACCGCAACTACCTCTTCACCTAAAAATAATTGCAACTACTTTAACATGATTAACTATTTCACATTTTGTTTATTTTCTGAATTCCACTCAAATATGTACCATTTTCATGGATTAGGAATCATTAACAATCAATCACTAACACTAACACTAACATAATTTTCTATCAAATCAATGGTTAGTTTTTTTTTCGATTCTATCAGAATTAGTGAACACAGAAAAGTCTATTTAAAAAAAAATAATTGCATAATAAATTATAGGTATATGAATAATTTTAAAAAATAGGAAAAATAATGATGATTATTATATAAAGGAAAATAATACGTAGAAAATGTGTACATTAAAAGCATATATAACTTATATGCAGTAATAGATACAGCATGTTATATAAAAAAAAATGAAGAAAATCAGATTATGGTTTAATAAATAAAGTTTCTATATGATTTTTTTAGTGTCTTAGTGGAGGAAGCACTTGCTCGTTTATATTCTTTTAAGATATCTTATAATATAATAGTTTTTGAGAAAAAAATGATTTTAGCTAGAAAAATATCAGGATAAGATGCATGTTCCTTCGGTCTTATAAGTTTTTTAATTAAGTTATTATGAATTTTCTCATTTTTGAACTTCACTTCAAAATTAATACAAAGTAAATCAGTTTATATGATCTTGTTTTTTAGTGTTATTTTTTCTCATAAGAATTTTTCTGGATCCATGATACTACTCGCTGACTACTATTGATCCCACAAGTTTTTTATAGATTGAAAATCAAATACAAAACTTTTATATAAAATTATTTTCGCAATATATCTACTTGGAGTGTGTAACAATTAGGTAAACCATGAGATACACGTAGCAGTGTTTGTTATAAAAATAATATTTTTAAACCATAATATTATTAATTGGCTTCTCTCCATTAATTACTTTTATATAATATATATATATATATATATTAGGTTGTTTGGTCGACTCATAATGTTACCACATGTTTTGTTTCATAGTTTCTTTTAAACAATAAATACCTCTGTTAAAAGAAATATTATGTTCATTCATTTTACTGAAACAGAACTAAACGCAATTTTATTGAAAATACGAACAATTACCAAAAAAATAGACAAAAGAAATAAAAAAAAACACAGATATATCAGAAAAAAATAAAAACAATTTAAAAATGAATTAAAAATGACAATTTAGAAACAATAACTATACAAATTAATGCATAAAATAATTTTAATTTAAAAAATAATGTTTTATACCTTTCTGCCCTAAGAAGAAAGCCTAATGCATATTTTCGGCAGCCTTTATAAATATTAATCCAATTTTTTATATATATAATTACGTCCGAAAGTTTTAGTTGAAGAAAAATAAAGTTATCAACTATATAATTACGTACAGAATATTATTTATAAAACAACACGTATAATAAATTATATAATTAAGAGGGAGAAAGAGGAAAAAATGTAAAGGAATACCAGAAAAAGTAATCTTCCGTTAAAATATATATAGTAAATGTTTTCTCTTTGTTAATACAACACAATTGTAACTTAAACATGAAAATAACAATGAATTCCATTAATTTTGCTGAATTTCTAAAATAGTATTACTAATTACTAAATTTACTTTTGAAGACGTGAACGTATAAAATATGGATACTCTTATTCTAAAATAGTTCATTTCATATTAAAAGGACATTATGAAAAATTGAACATTATTTAAATAATAAACACAAAATATTATCAGTATCAACTAATATTAATAAGTATAAAATATACTGAATGATTTTTGTATATAAAAAGGGGGAAAGTTACATTTTCATAATAGTTATATGATCATCATAATTGATCATGAAGAGTAAATTTTGTTCATTCTTCTGTTGTTTAGTTTTTAAAAATATTCCTTCATATTTCAACTTTTTAAAATAATCTACATTTTCTTACTTTATTCTTTTCCTGTCTCTCTCTATTTATCCTCTGACAAATCATAAGAGTATTAAGAAACTGTCACATAATTTATTTGCTATAATACAAACTTATACCAGGGTTTGGGAAAATTAATTAATGCTAAGCATTGTTTAAACATATTTATAGTTAAAAAATATAAGCTGACATTGCTTATATAAGCACTGTTCATTGTATAAGATTTAAAAAAAAAATAAAAAAGACAAAGTGTTGGATTGATTTTGTTTATTGTTTAGTTCTAACAGCTAAAAATAGTAATAAATTACATCAAAATGGCATTAAAAAATGTTTTTTTTTCATTTGTAGTTCTTTGATCAATGCTTTAAAACACTCACCAACATTTTCTAAAACACTTCTTGATGATGTTTTTCTTTACAAAAAATTCATTTTTTTTGGGATTGGATAAATAATGAAGAACGTGAATCTTGTTTGTTTAGGTAGCCGACACACCATTACCTTGTTCTCAACACCCGCGTTACCCCGCACATGCATCGTCTTATATTGACCCTTTTTAAATTTGGAATCTTTTTTCGTAAAGCTCTCACCTTTGCTCATAATTCAAGAGAAAAACAATAAGAACCCATAAAAAAGTGTAGTAATTGTGGCTCTGCAGAGGTTCTCCCTGTGTCCCTCTCAGAATTTGTTAATGCCCTTTTTGATTTCTTCTCTGTGTGGTTCAGTAACTGAGCCAAAACTCTAGTGGGTCAAGCTCAGGTTTCTTATTCTTGTATCAATTGATGTGCATGTGTGTTTAGATGTATTTGTCAGACACTGACAGCTCTTTTCATATCAATCATGCAATAAGCATGGTGCCAATTATACCCCCTTACCTATTTTCCTTAAAACCTTTTAATGCTTTTATCTAAATCTCACATCATTCTCCAACATGACACAGTGCCAATAAAGGTAGCTTCCACAAAAGAATTGTGTTTTTATGGCTTCTGAATTTTACTTATTGGTGTAGAGGGGTGAGGACAACCAAAACTGTTATTATTGTGAAATGTACAAGACACTAATTCCAAAGGGGAAATAATTCTCCCATTTCTGGACTTCACATAATTGTCACTGGCTCTCTATGATTGTCACCGTCTAGCTTGTGTTTCTAGGAAGGTGGGTGGCTTCTCCTTCTCATGTCCAAGCTGTACCACCAAATCATACAAACTTCATTATAAAATCTCTTCATCCTCTGGTTGGGGAATTCTTTTTGGTAGCTTATTGGTGTCTTATTTGTTGTTTTCTGTTTAAAAATTGCTACCAAAGTTTTTTCTCTCTTCCCTTTTATATTTCTCAATGTGTTATTCAATTCACTCTTTACTAGGATAGTCTATGATTACGACTTTATTGCAAGATTTCCTCTCTGCAATTGTAGAATCCCTCGAAGGCCTCGCTGCATTTATTGTTTCTGTTCAGATTTGGCATTCCATCAGTTGCAAGTTTGCTTGGAAAACGTCTATAATTCTTCATTTTCATTGCAAAACGGTTCCTTGTTTTTCTCCCGTGTTTAAAGCCCCTTTTGGGTGTTAAGAGAGTGATGCATATTGGAGCTGCCAGAACAACAAAAGATGGCAACTCTTGTTCCTGGGGTGCTTCTCAAACTTATGCAGCACATGAACACGGATGTGAAAGTGGCTGGTGAGCACAGGTCCTCTCTGTTGCAAGTAGTGAGCATTGTTCCGGCACTTGCTGGGGGTGAGTTGTTCCCAAATCAAGGCTTTTATCTCAAGGTTTCTGATTCCTTGCATGCCACCTATGTCTCTCTCCCTGATGAACATGATGATCTCATCCTCAGTGACAAGATTCAACTGGGGCAGTTTGTTTTTGTGGATCGTTTGGAGGCTGCTTCGCCAGTTCCTATTCTTCACGGGGTTAGGCCTATTCCTGGGAGGCACGCCTGTGTTGGAACCCCTGAGGACATTGTTGCAACAACTCACTCACTTGGGTTCCTTGGCAACGGTAAGGCTCACAAGAAAAGTGCTTGTTCTGGTCCCTTGGACATAGAGAGATCCAAGTCTCCTAGGAAAGTGTTGGGGAATCACCACGAGAAGGAGAAGAAGGAGAAAGTAAGATTGCATAGTGAAGAGCAGTTAGACAAGAAACCAGCGGTTTTTGCCAAGAGTAAATCTCAGACAACAAAAGCAGTGGCAGCCAACACTGTTGATGTGAAGAAGGAACAATTGGCAAGATTGAAGTCCTTTAATTCAAGGGCCATTCCTTCTTCTCCCACTAGTTGTTATTCTTTGCCTACTTCCTTTGAGAAATTTGCCAACGGGGTGAAGCATCAGGCAAATGTCAAGGGAGTAGACAAGCTAACTGCCAAGGTTGGAGTGTTGGAGGTAGGAAAGGGTGTCCGTGGAGCTAGTCCAACAGGGAAGAGAATTTCCATGGGAAACCCCATCAGAAATTTGGTTCAGGGAATTGAGCTTGGAGCTAAGGTGCTGCGTAAGAGCTGGGAAGGGAATATGGAAGTCAAGAATAAAGAGACATCCAAATCAAGGGCTGCCAAGTCTGATCCTAAGCCTGATGTTCGTGGCTCCGTAAGTGATTCGTAATTTCTCTTCTTGAACAGCTCCTAGCTTCAAACCACAAGTTTTGTCTATATCTAATTTCCCTTGAAAAAAATTGTTATAATAGCTACTTTGTATACTACTGGTGTGATGTCATGTCACTATAAGATATCTGCATTTCAGTTTCAGTTTCCTTAATCTTTTGAGGCAATCGAACAGTTATGTTCTTACTTTCACTTTGTGGTGTTCCAGACTCCTAGGAGAAGTACTTCAAGTGAAAAGTTTTCCTCTAAAGAAGAGAGCAAGACAAAGTCCTCCAAGGAAGAGCACAAGACTCAAACATCTATAAAGAAAGTTGTTGCCAATGGAACTATGGAAGAACAAGAAAAGACAGGCAAACAAAGGGTTTCTGTCGGAAAGAAATCGTCAGAATTTTCAAACACTGGATTCCCTGGAAACTTGGTGAAAGTTTCTCCAAGTAGTAGAAAAGTGACAGATGCAAGTGTTCAATGGGCTTCACTGCCATCATCTATTGCAAAGCTTGGCAGGGTATATCCTTTTAAAACACGTCTTTTTTCAGCAGTTGTATGCAAAAAGTATTATGTCAACTGTCAGATCATACGATTGGTTTATTCTTTTGTTTTATAAGTCTTCCATAGTAAAATGTTTTCTGCCCATGCCTTATACCACCATGTCCTTGCCCACTGGATGCATTATTTATTAGATTATTTTTCTTGTTGGTCCTGCTGTTTGGACAAGAAGTTTTGTGACTGTAAGGTTTCATCTTCAATTTATAATGCCATGCCTTCACAGGAAGTGATGAAGCACAGAGATGCCGCACAGATGGCAGCAACTGAGGCTATTCAAGAGGCTGCTGCTGCTGAGAGTTTGCTGCAATGTCTAAGGTATGAATATATTCACATTTAATGACCAATTCGTATGGACTGCTCAATGACATATCAGTGCTTCCGAACTTTAGTGCTTCTCAATACAGTTAAGATTTTGGACTTATCATGTAAGGAAATTGAAATTTAGACTTTAAACCAAGATATATTACTGGTATATGGTTTATGCTAGTTTTGATAAATTGCTGCTGCTCATTAAAGCATAGCACCTCTGAAGAATGTGCAAAAACTAATTTATACTGATATCCACGAGGTCATGTTGATACTTATGTACATTGTTGAATGCCTATACAGAAATGTGATTTACCAAAATGAATCTGAAGAATGTGGGATGGCAAATTGAATCCTAAACATTAGTAATAGCGATGCTACATATGCATTTGCTTTGTAATTTGTTACATGGAGTTACATTATATTGAGTCATATAAATATAGTTCTTATCTTTTTATGCTAATAATTTCTTGCGTGTTTCTAAATATGTTTATTTCTAAGGTCTATTGTGTGTTCTGACAAGTATGACCCTTGGCATTTGCAATCATGGTGTGTACTTTATCTATATTTGTTGGATGATATATTTGAATAAAAGTGAAGAACAATGCGTCTAAATGCAGTCAATGCTCAACTGTTAATTAAAGCTGATCTATATTTTGCCAAGTTAAAAGGATGACTACAATTTTCTTTCATGCTCATTTGATGAACATATTTAACCATAGATGTCTACCATCCATGTTCTTCCACAGCCATTCTTCTATGTCACCCTCCTGCAATGCAGCATAGCAGATTTTTCTGACATTTCTTTTGCAATGTTTCTGGCAGCGTATATACAGAGCTAAGTAATTCTGCAAAGGAACAAAACCCGCAGCACACAATAGAGCAGTTCTTAACTCTTCATGCTAGCCTAAACAGTGCACGAATGATTGCTGACTCGCTACCCAAATCCATTCCAGAAGATTCTTCTCCAAATAACGAAAAAATCATAACAGAAGAAGCACTAAAACTCAAATCAGACAGACAAAAGCTTGCGAATTCTTGGGTCCAGGCTGCTATATCCACCAATATATCATCCTTTTCTGTTTATAACCGAGAACCTAGGCTTCCAGCTTCAACCAATTCTCAAAACCAAAAGAACATGATGGGAAGCAAACCAATGCTGGTCATAGAAAATTCAAGCGAAGATACCTCATCAAAATCTCATGGAAAAGCCCGTCAGAGTCAAACAGCTAGCTCCAAACACGCCTTGCCAGGAACCCCTCGTAAAGCAGGCGATGCCTTATCAAATGGGCACAAACAACTAGTCCAATCACCAAGGGATTGGGTTAAAGGAAACTGCTTTGATGAGGTGGTTGATTTAACTGACATGCTGCAACTGAGGTCAAGAGATTGGTTTCTGGTGTTTGTTGAGAGATTCTTGGACTCTGATGGGGACACTGCAAGCTTGTCAAATAATGGGCAGATAGCAGGTATGCTCACTCAACTGAAAAGTGTGAATGATTGGCTTGATGAGATAGGATCAAGCAAGAATGAAGGAGAATCATGTCAGATACCAGCAGAGACAATTGACAGGTTGAGGAAGAAGATATATGAATATCTTCTTACACATGTTGAATCTGCTGCAGCAGCACTCACCGGTGGATCACAATCATCCCCTGGAATACCAACATCAGAGATCAAAGCACAGAAGTGATGAGTAGGTAGATAGCTTAGCTTAAGGATGAATTATTCAACAAAATTTCTCTTCTTTCACTCATTTTTTTGTACATAGATCCTGCATGTGTTTGAGGTGTAGAATATGGAGTGTTAATTGTTTATGTGGGGAAGTAGCCATTGTGATTTGTGAGGATTTTGTTTTTCTTTTATTAAGTTATTGCTCATATGAAAGTACAGAAATTGAAACAGTGGACAGATTTAAATTATATAATATTTCTGAATTTGAAAATACATTTTAAAATATACAATTCAAAATGTATTAATGTATTTTAGATTATATAATTCAAATTATATTTTTAAATCCAAAAATATATTTACATTTATTAAGGATATACAATTTAATTAAATCTTCTAAAAAATATAACAAAAAAATTAATTATAAATTTGAACACAAATAAAATAGATACTGTAACTCAATTAACATATTTCAATTCAATCTCAACTTAATATGAAATACAAAAATTAAAATCAACTTAATATGAAAAAATCTTTTGATAGGATTGAATCATGGGTTTACTCAAAACCCAATCTGTGTAAACCCCTAACAACAAGAGACCGATATAATTTGTGTACTAAAATGAAAAGTATGAGGAAAACGTATAACTGCCAATATTCTAAGCATAATTACATTTGGTAAATACTGCTATGTTTATGAAAGTAGAATTGTTTGCAATTTAAGTGTCATGGATCCAACCCTAAGGCGAGTACAGTACAATTCAATCTAAAAAACATTTTACTTATCAGTAATATTTTAAAAATTAAATAAAAGTTAATAAATATTTAATAAGCCATATTAATTGATTAAGGGTCGTTAAATATTTTTTTCTATCAAAAAGTACGTTTTCTTAGTACCATTTTGTTTCTTTCTACATAAAAGAAGTTCTATTTGGGGTTTAGAATAATCTATTAAATGAAATTGATTACAGGAATTTTCTTAGTAATTTTATATTCTAAAAGTTCCAAAAACAACATTTATTAAAATAATTTAAATTTATCTGAAACAATGTTATCTTAAAGCTCATAGATTTTATTTTTGTCGCGTGTTCATTACAAAAACCACAAAACATAATCTGCTTATAAATATAGGTCTGAAAATTAAAGACAAAATATGATAGTTCTTTACACTTTAAAAAAATAAACGTATTTAATAATAGGAGAGTGAAAAAAAATTAGTATTGTAAACAGATTCAAAATTATTCTTACTGAAATGAAATAGAAATAGACAGCATAAAATCATGTAATTTTGATAGGTTATTCATTGGCTAGATTGTGAAATAGGGTTGGTTCATTGAGCTGCATGTGTTTAGTTTAAATGAAAAGAAAATAAAAAAAAGATAATTTTATAATAAATTCTAAGTTTACCTTGTCCTATTTGATTTTTTTAAAATATTTTTTTTATCAATTTTAATCAACACAATAGTAATAATCAATTATAATTGATTTCAAGATGTAAAAGATTAACATTGAAGTAACATAACTAAATATGGAGATGCCTTTAAATTACCAAAAGCACATAACTGTTCTTCTTTTAACCATTTCCACTTTTAAACATGTGCAGAAATAAAAGTTTCTAATAAATTAAAAAGTACAAAAGCAATGCTTTTAGCAGATATTAATAGCAACATAAAAGATAACTGTAACAGCCAATTAACACAAGTTGTTTTCATTTAATAAACAATCTTAAATTTAAGTAATATATTGAAATAACTTATAATTTCTCTATAAAGAAGCCTAACTTATGATAATGTTTGCTGAGCATTACTCTTTTTGAGTTTTTCAAAAATTCATTTTTTATTCATTCTTATAAACTTCAGTGAAAATGATTAATATTCGAACCAAGAAGATATACATAAATAGTTTTATTTTGCAATAAAAAAATACATAAATTTGATGGAAAGTGTTCTAGAAAGTACCACTCCTCCACTGTCTGTAATTTTAAATTGGTTTGTGAACTCTTTTCAGCTCAACACTCTAAGCTGAAATCTGAAGCAACTTTTGGTGCCATTGCTGTGAGGAATGAGATGGCCAATGGGAACACTACCCACTTCGTCAAGCTCTTCTTTTTCCTTCTGATTCTTCACTCTGCACTCGCTGAAATTTTCTTTGAAGAGAGATTCGAAGGTAATCATAAGAATCTTTATCCTTAGATTCCACAGTTTTCGGAAATTTTTGATTTTGTGTTGATTGATTGCTTCAGATGGATGGAAGAGCCGTTGGGTGTTGTCGGACTGGAAAAGGAGTGAGGGAAAAGCAGGTACCTTCAAGTACACAGCAGGGAAATGGCCTGGAGATCCTGATGACAAAGGTATTCATTCTTCAATTCACTTGTCTTACATGTCCCACATTGATTACAATAATAATTTCACATACTAATGACCTATTAGGATGATCTTGACTTCTAACATGGAAAATATGAAGAAAAAAATTGAAATTTATATCTCCATAATTAACTTGTACACAAGTCAAAAATAAAAAATTTAATTGAATTTTATTATTATTGTTATTATTATGATGGTGATGATAAAAGTTTTTTTTTTTTTTTTTTTTGCAGGTCTTCAGACATACAACGATGCCAAGCATTTTGCCATATCTGCGAAGATACCAGAGTTTAACAACAAGAACAGAACCCTTGTGGTGCAGTATTCCATTAGGTTTGAGCAAGACATTGAGTGTGGTGGCGGTTACATCAAACTTCTCTCTGGTTATGTCAATCAGAAGAAGTTTGGTGGCGATACCCCTTATAGGTATGTCGGTCAATTTCTCATGTTATGTTTTAGAAGATGTATGCTTGGTAACTTGGTTATAAATAGAAGATGAACTTCTATATACATGGACTAAACCTTATACTGTATCAAGAAATGTTAACGGCTCGCTTTCAATGTTTGGCTAATATTTATTGGGACACGTGAAGTTATTGGTGAGACTTCACTTGTTAGATAGAGGATGGGACCCAAATTGTTTTGTGAAGTTTAGTAAATTTTAGTTAACAAAGTTTGCTAGAAAGGAGTATATTTGAATGTATTTTCTAAAAGTAACTTATATAGATTAGGTTTGAATAAATTTGTTGTAAGGAGTTTTTGTAGAAGAACAATAATAAGAAAGAGAGGCATTTAGTTTAGTCTATTTAGTCTGTCACTATGCTGAGGAGTAGAGTGAACTGATTGGTCTTGCTTGATGCAGTTTGATGTTTGGACCAGATATATGTGGTACACAAACCAAGAAGCTCCATCTTATACTATCATACCAGGGGCAGAATTACCCTATTAGAAAGGAACTGCAATGTGAAACGGATAAATTGACTCATTTCTATACATTTATTCTAAGGCCTGATGCCTCTTATAGTGTCCTTGTTGATAACCGGGAAAGAGATTCGGGAAGCATGTATTCAGATTGGGACATCCTTCCTCCAAGGAAAATCAAGGATGTAAAAGCAAAAAAGGTACAACTATGGGACTGAACTTGTTTTAATGGAGAATATTTGTAATTACCTTTCTAAGTATATGAGCACCATTGTTATTGTTAGTACTTTCTGGGGTTTCAGTGGTCATAAATTAAAAAAACAACTTAAACAATCATTCTATGGGGTTCTTTAACCGAGATAGGAAGCATTTTGGTTCTTTTGGTATATTTTACGTCTTTATCAATCAATTTACTTTCTTCTGAAACTTTTTATTTTCACTATTGCAGCCAGCAGACTGGGATGATAGAGAGTATATTGAAGATCCTAATGAGGTCAAACCAGAGGTACTATTTGCCCCCCTCTTCACCATAATCCCCTTCTGGTAACTTGAAATTCTTCATCAAGTTTGCCAAACACCTTCACCTTTACATTTAGCATTTGCATTTACATGAAAAACCTTCTCGATCACCTTTAGGAATCACTTAGTTTAATGTCCATATGAACAATAGATAATATCTGCTATCAGTGTTTTAAGTTGCGATTGGTCAATTACTTTGCAACTATGTTTCATCTGTGCAACCGCAACCACTTTGCAGTTTAGAACAGTCTGCTACAACTGGCTGGGCTTGGCAAAATTATGTTTATTTTGTATTGGAGAGGTTTCCGTTGTCAACAACCAAAAAACCAATTGTTTTTTTTGTATTAATTACTCTTTTAAGTCTCATCGAGCATCATAAATGGTATCAAACCTTTTCGGATACTTCTTGTCTTTCTCAGTCCCTTGCTTACAAGTATTAGACTATTTATTTGAAGTGGCAGATTCTAATAATGATTTAACATCAATTTGATAATTAAATTAATTTTTTATAGCCAACCTCTGCTTGAAAGGTTTTTGGCAATGCATAATGTCGTATGGATTTTTAGTTACATTTCAATGTGCTTCATTATGCTTAATTCTTTTTTTTTTATATTGCAGGGATATGATTCCATTCCAGCTGAAATTCCTGATCCAAAAGCCAAGAAGGTTGATTTGTTTACTTCATATTTTTTAATTATTGACAGAAGACTTAATTTAGCATGGACTTATGAACGTTCTTTTCCTTCTTTTCTTTTGTTTAATTCTTTGTTTGAGTAGCCTGCTGACTGGGATGATGATGATGATGGACTATGGAAGCCGTCAAAGATTCCTAATCCAGCATACAGAGGACCATGGAAACGCAAGGTTCTTAATGACACACATTAAAAGTTGAAGTCATTACTCTTTTAGGCTTTCTAATTGTTGAAAATTGTTGAACTGCAGAAAATCAAGAATCCCAACTACAAAGGAAAGTGGAAGATTCCATGGATTGATAACCCAGGTAGGTTTATTTATATTCTAGCGATTTCTGTTTTTAGAATCAAGAAGTTAGAGCCAATGTGTTAATGTGCTGGTACAGACAAACAAAATAACTAGCTTATACTTTTAGGCTTTGTCATTTATGTTAACTTGTAAGTGTTGCAAATATGAAGTGTACTGACATTATAATTTTATATGGATCTAGACTGTTGGTTTTTGCTCATTTCTTGTTGGCTAGGTATAATTTTGATTAGACAAGAAAATTATAAAATGGTATTCTGATAGTTTTCACTAGGTGGCAACTGACCCATCAATTATTTCAGTTATATCTTCAGCCTTGCATTCATTTAAGCTTATAAGCCTCTGCATGAATGTTTAGCAAATTTGTTGTGAAATCTTGTATATAAACTTACGTATAGCACTTGGTTTAGTTAATTGATCTTTACTTTCTGGTTTTGCTCTTTATGTTACTAATGTCATCTCTAATTACGAAATTTGCTTTACATTTGCTGTTTCCTGCAGAATTTGAGGATGATCCTGATCTTTATGTTCTCAAGCCAATAAAGTATGTGGGCATTGAAGTGTGGCAGGTGTGCGTCTATATATACATACCTTTTGTTCTTCCTCTTTATTGATTGAAGGAACATTTATAAATTCTTATTTTAGTTTAGGCCTTCATTTGGCGTTTTTAAGATTATTATAGTAAGCTTCGTAAACTTTTGAATAAGCTTCCATTCAATAAGAAATTATTGAATAAGTGCTTGATTAAATTGTTTACCCAAACACCCTAAGCAATAATTTTCAGAAGTTTACCTAAACCTGAAAATATCTTTTATTGAATATTTGAAGTGTGACAATATGAACTTTTGAAATTTTAGGTGAAGGCAGGTTCAGTTTACGACAACATCTTAGTTTGTGATGACCCGCAGTATGCAAAGCAAGCTGTGGATGAATTTATGGCTAATAATAGAGAGGTGAGCTTCTACTTCTAGACTTCGTATCTGTTATTTAGTTTGTAGCAGATAGGAATCATAGTATCTGCATTCTCATTTTGTGTAAAATCTCAGGCTGAAAAAGAAGCTTTTGAAGAAGCAGAAAAAGAAAGAAAGGCTCGGGAAGAAGAGGTGACCATTCAAAGCCTAAATGCTTCAGCAGTATTTTTAAACTGTGACAATCATATTTTTCATGTTGCTTTGTACAATATCAATACCATTTGATGTTATGATTGTGTAGGAGGCACAGAGAGCAAGAGAAGAGGGTGAAAAAAGGAGGAAGGAGAGGGATCTTAAATATGGAAATCGGAGGCGGCGCCGAAGGGTACTGTGTTTTGTCCTGGTTTCCTGTCAAAAATTGTTCTTAGAGTTTATTTTTTTAACTTTGCAGTAAAGGTTTTGCTTTATCTTCTATTTTGTGCTGTAGGAATTAATAGTAGTGGGGAGCAAATGACCTTTTTGGATAAATTTCCTCCGAAATTTTTTTAGGAAAAAAAATTAAATAAAATTTTCCATGAGTTAAAACTAACTTGTTCACAACTTAAAAATTAAATTCTGGAAAAGTTATGAGAGAACTTCAAGAAGTGTTTGTGGGAACAAATGACCATTTTGGACAAATTTATTTGTAAGTATTTCCATGAGGAAAAAAAATGTAGTAGACTTTTCTTTTAAAACTTATTTATAATTAAAAATCCAATTTTAGAAAACTTATACGAGAACACTTTTATAGAATAATTTGTATTTAAACTAATTTTAATTTATGAGAAAACTTAATTAATTTTTTCTCTCTTGTGGAAGTGTCTATGGAAAAAATTTAACCAAACATGCCTATATAAAGCACCTTGTTATCTTTCTTTCCTTATCTTTGTTTAAGAGGGAGAGAATATGCAATATAGAATTATTGAATTGCGATCCATTTCAACATTGTGCTTTGGAAACCCTTTCATTCAAAACCTGTAGTTACACTTAGATCAGTTGGGAACAAAATCGGGCATTCCCTCTTGAAAAAAGAATGGTGAATAAATAGTTAGAAGACGTTTAAGTAAGAGGATCTATGAAAGCTTCATGCTTGGAAAAAGAATGGAAAACATTGGTACATGAGTTTGGGACATTTGATGGGTAAACTAAAAGATCGCAAGCTAACAGTTTTTTGTGCTCTCTTCTCTTAAATTTCCTGGCCAATACATGTAAAATTGTTTGGTCTCTTATTAAAACGGCTTTATAATCACTTATCGCTTATGAACCACAAAGTCTGATGTCAAAACTTTGTTTTGCAGTCGGATCCCCACGATATGTATGATTACCATGTAAGTCTAAAATTCTCTGTTATTTAATGCTAATGTGAATATGCCTCTTGGTACTTTATTGCTTGCGTTGTTCATGTAATGATCACTGCCCATAACACGTTGCCATTTAGATAGATATCAACTTGTTTGCTTATTCAAATCTAATAAGATCAATATATCTTCTGGCTGTGTGTGATCACTCGGTGTGATTTGGTGGAGTCTGTATCTGATCAGCACCTCAAAAATTGGCAGAGTGTGCAATGATTCTGGAAAGAGTTTCACATTAAATCCGACAACTACTCTCCTGATAATAAGTCTTGAAATTTTCTCACCTAATAAGTGGATTAACATAATGAATGGATTAATGTTTTGGATTGAATTTTTCTTTTATGTTTTAAGTCCTAATTTATTCAAAACAAACTGAAGATATTCAAACAACAATTTAAGAAAACTATTGTTGTACTTAAATATACAAAATTATAAATAAAATAAATTCCTGAAAGTGTCTCCGTTAACATTGATGTTCCACTTCAATTTAAAACTAATTTCCTGCACTTAGTCATGAGTTGCTGTAAATAATTATAAATTCAATGATTCATAAATGTCTGATAATTTTTCTTACATTGTGTGGAAGTCACAAGGATAAATAATATTATGAATTTGTAATACAAAAAAATACATCTTTCTGAAATTCTTGAGCTACTTTTGGATTCGTTGCATCACGAGATATTTCCATGGTGTCAAATTTCATTTTATTTCAATTTTTTTGTTAAGAGTCAGTTTTCATTTTCAGTACCCTCAGTAAATGTGCATTTCCTTCTCCTTTGACTCTTTCAGGATGAACTTTGAAAGGTGTACTCTGGGTAGGTGTTAGCTGTGTGATTGCAGCAATAAAATGCATCTTTGAAGTTTTTAAAGTGCTGTGAATTGTAGGACCAAAGCTGCAACTGCACCGACATACCGAGCTGTACTGAATTGTAACATCTGAAAAAATAGGTGTCAGCCATTATGTTAACCTCATTTCTTTTGGATTATTATTAGGTAACAGCTGGTCAGCTGGTACTGTTCTGAACGATGGAATTAAACTTTCTCTACCTGTAACCCAAAAGAAAAAATATTGCTTTTTGGTATATTACTTCATTCTCTATATCATATATTCCTCACCTCTTGAAAGCATAAATATATATATATATATATATACACACGGGGACACTTGTTCTTGCTAATAGGATAATATTCTGTCATTGATCTGTATGACAGAAAATATAATTGTAGATTATACAATCATGTCTACATTTTTAAGAATAGAAGTTAGTTAGGGAGTGATTAAACATTGGAGGCTTGAACATTTAAAGATGCAGGCCTATTTTCTTATTTCCTGATTGTATTGGAGAAAAAGTATCTTAATGATACAAGATAATAGGAACTCTCTAATACTTTGTTTGGTGGAAGTGGTTCAAGTGAAATTTGTTGAGGAAATATTTAAATAGTTTTTTTTTTTTTAGAAAATGAAATAAGAATAAATGAAGAATAAGTTTACTGCATTCTTTTATTATAACATATTTTTTATTGGTCTTTCTTTTTAAATTATTTTATTGATCTTAAATTATTTTTTATTTATTACTTTTGTATATATATATATATATATATATTTATATATGTTTAGGTTTTTTTATCTATTATATTTTTCTCATCTACCAACGAAATGATACCAAAAAGGAAAGAAGAAAGAGGAATCTATGACAAAAAGTCAAAAGCATCACGAATAACAAGGAGGAGGTAATATAATCCTTTCAAATAGTAGAAAGAAACTATAGATAGAAGAGAGGGGCAAATAAAAAAAAAAGAAGTATGAACTGTTGTTCCCATTTGATGTGACTTTTATTCAATCTCTAAAATTATGATTGTTTTGTTTTTAATGCAAAATTATAATAATACTTACTTCTCTATTTCAAAACTTTTACTAAGGTTTTTATATGCAAACTAATAAATATTTAATTTATACAAAATTAAAGTAAATTATCCTTAATTATTATTTTACAATTTTCTGTACTACTTTCAATTGTTTGATTTATACGCTTAGAAAAACAATATATATATATATATATATATATATATATATATATATATATATATATATATATTTTTTTTTTTTTTTATATATATATAAAGA
>Ga0099825_1000175_pt1 | contig 54140 bp, 36 predicted proteins | sample SiratroredBW_FD_76838 | JGI IMG/M metagenome (GOLD analysis project Ga0099825, IMG submission 76838) | Root nodule microbial communities of legume samples collected from California, USA - Siratro red BW | ecosystem: Host-associated > Plants > Roots > Nodule | place: USA: California | collected...
AATATATATATATATATATATATATATATATATATATATATATATATATATTAGTATATTTAACCACTTTACTACATAATAAATGTGTTCTAAATTATTTTCAGAAAATATAAATACAAGACTTTTAAAAAAGAAAATAAATAAATAAATAAAAATAATAGTTAATAATTAATAAATTATAAATAACAAATACAAAATTGAATAGTCATAATAATAAACAATAAATAGTCAACAATCAATATTTAAAAAATAATAGTAAAACGTCAATAGTCAAAAATAATGAAATTATTTTTGTTTTATAAAGAAATAAAAATATTGTAATTCATAGAAGATATAGAAAACAGTTACAAAAGAAAGTAAAATATAAAAAAATTATTTTTTAATATTAGTCTATATTAATATAATAAATTTAAAATTTGTAATTGTTATCTCTAAAAGAAATTGTTTTGGTAGTTACATATATTGATGTACAAAATACTGCCTATAAAAAAATTAAGAGTATTATTGTAGTTACGAAATAAATAAAAGAAAATATATCTTATAAAATTAGACCAATAATAACATTATATATTGTTATAAATATTTCTTTTATATATATATATATATGTATATATTAGTATATTTTACCACTTTGACATAGACTTTTAAAAAATGCTTTATTTTCTGAAAAGGGTTATAAAACAAAACTCAATCTCCAAGCTTTTGTGTTTTTTCTTTGACTTTCAGATATTTTTATTAATTCTTCTATTGTTTTCTATAATTGTATAAAAAAATATCCATATTTCACACTTCACTTTTTCTCTCTTTGTATTCAGTGTTTTTTATTTCTAATGAAATGATGTGTTGCTTTTTCTTGGACTATACAAAGCAGGGTCATTGTTCAAGATAAAAATCAGCAATATAATAAAGAATTAATAGTAAATACTAAATTTTAAATATTATTTAATATAATAAATAAAAATAATAGTTAATAATTTATAAACTATAGATTATAAATAATAATAAAATAACAAATACAAAATATAATAGTCATAATAATAAACAATAAATAGTCCACAGTCAATAATAAAAAATTAATAGTAAACAGTCAATAGTAAAAAATAAATAATCAACAGTAAATAATCCATAGTCAATATGAATAATAAAACAAAAAATTAAATAATGGTTACGGAATCAAAAATTATAAATAAAGGAATAAACAGTAAATAATAATAATAAAATTGAAAAATAAATAATATAGGAAATAATAAAAAATAAAAAAATATATTTTAAATGATAAATACTAAATAATTAGTTTAGTAAACAATAGTATTAAATATTCAATAATAAATATTAATAAACCCTAATACATTTTTTAGATGTTGATTAAACCAATTACACTGACTATTGTTTCTGATCTTAAAAGGGAAAAACGTTAAGAGAGGTGGATCTCACAATGGGGTTGTAGGTTGTTAACAATTTATAAAATAATGAAATTATTTTTGTTTTATAAAGAAATAAAAATATTGTAATTCATAAAAGATTTAGAAAACTGTTACAGAAGAAAGTAAAATATATATAAAAAAAGTAGTTTTTAATATTAGTCTCTCTTTGTATTCAGTGTTTTTTTATTTCTAATGAAATGATGTGTTGCTTTTTCTCTGACTATACATTACAGGGTCATTGTTCTAGATTTTAATGGAATCTACCAATTTCAATTTATGGACTTGGGAACTTAACGTCTTCAACTTTCTTCCACTATTAATGTTATTTGCTACATATAGTTATAATTTACAAATTTCTTCCACAATTAATGTTATTGTTACGTACAACTATAATGTGTCTTTCTATAATATTTTTTTTAATGATGATAGCCATTATGGTCCAATTTTAAATAAAAAAGGAACAAACTAATAAACATTTCTTCATACATCTAAATCAAATTAAAAGTATTGAATGATGTTCTGAGGAGCATTTATTTTATAATTACGTGAGAATAATAATGATAAAACATTTATCATTAGAAAAATAGATATGATATATGTGATACTAGTGGAAAAAAATACTTTCTAAATAAGATAAAATCGCAGTTAAAATGGAATCGCATTAAATAAAAATGTGGTGACATTTTTGAAATTAAATAAAAATGCGGTGACATTTTTAAAATTAAGTGTAACAATACAAAGGCGGTTACTCCTCACAACCTCTTTTGTATATCCAACGAGGGGCGCCAACATCAATTTTAAAATCACTATTATATTCACAAGGGCTACTACAGCATCTAAGTACTCCAACCGTCGTCGTATCTTCTCGCTCTAACATTTCAAATTTCAAATATTTTTAAAAAACCAAGTCTATTGCGACGGTTGTGGGCGCCAACTGCTGTAATAGTCCTAATTTTTAAAAAAAATTGAAATTAAGGGGATACGACAGCGGTTGAAGCTCACAACAGTCGTGGTATCCCCACTTTTTTACAATGGTTTTTTTAAGTTCTGAAGGGGATACGACGACAGTTGGGGGCTCCAACCGTCGTCAAAAGGCCTACGACTGCGGTTGGAGCCCCACAACTGTCGTGGTAGCCCCTATTTTAACATTCCCCTAGGTCATTTTTCCCTTTACGCTTTTGTCTTCTCTCTCGCATGCGTCGTCGCCCTTGGTCTCTTTTGTGTTGCCGTCCTCCATAGTCGTCCCATTTCACTCCCAAACTAAGATTCAAGCTTCACATTTGGTCTTTGGCGTTCGTTCTTGCTTTGCTACCGTTTGCATTTTCGTTTTGCTCTTTATTTTTGTTTAGCTCTTCATTTCTATTTTCCTTTACTTCTCATTGATTCCATTTTTGTTGGGTGTTGTTTTTGGGCGTTTTGTAGTGTTTATTTTGGCTTGGTTGCATTCGTCTTGAGTTGGAGGGGTTTCGTCTTCCATTGGAGCGGTTTGGTTATTCACATTTTGGTTCATTTGCGCTTCTTCTCGCCCGTCACCTTCATCTACAAGAGGTATGTTTTTATGTATTTTTGAAACGCTTGCAATGTTTAGATTGCTCTTTGTATGCTTTTAATGCTTTGTGTATTGAAATGTTGGATGTACATATGTCAGCGCGTGGTATTGAGTTCGGGGATGTTCGATCCCCAACAATTTTTATCTGATATTTACTTACATCAAAACGTGTTGGTATTGAGTCTGGGATGTCGATCCCTGACAATTTTTATCTGATATTTACTTACATCAAAACGTGTTGGTATTGAGTTTGGGGATATTCGATCCCCAACAATTTATGTTGGTATTTTAAGTCTGGAGATATTCAATCCCCGAAAATTTTTTTGTTTCATTTGTGACTTGTACAATATGGATGATTTTTTTTACTATACGTAGTCATGGATCGAAGTTGGATAAATGCAAGTCGAATTAGTGATGTTTATGAGAAAGGTGTTGAAGAGTTTCTACAATTTGCTAAGCGGAATGTAGCAGGAGTAAATAATAAATATTATTGTCCGTGTATGAATTGTTTGAATGGGAGAAGACAAGATATTGAGTTGATACGAGAGCATGTTCTTTGTGATGGTTTCTTGAAGAGCTATACAACATGGACTTGGCATGGTGAAGTTTTGGAGCAATATTCTAATGTATCTACCACTGAATGTGAATATTCTAATGTATATTCTGAGGATTGCATGGAAGAAATGATTCGCGATATTGGAGAAGATAGTTTCCACGAAACACATGTGTATGGTTCACTGAAAGATGATTCAGAGACAGAATTGTATCCCGGTTGTTCAAGTTTTTCCTGTTTGTCAACAATATTATGACTATTTAATATCAAGGCAAGAAATGAGTGGATTGATAAAAGTTTCACCGAATTGTTTCATCAAATTCTTCCAGAAGGTAATACATTGCCAACTAGTCACTATGAGGCCAAGAAGATATTGTGTCCAATGGGTATGGAGTACCAAAACATACATGCTTGTCCCAATGATTGTATATTGTATAAAAAAGAGTTTGAAGAATTACATAAGTGTCCTAGATGCGGGGTATCAAGATATAAAGTAAAGGATAATGCGGTGACGAAGATGACATGAAAAAGGGTCCTCCCGCAAAAGTATTGTGGTATCTTCCAATCATGCCACGATTAAGACGTTATTTTGCTAATGTTAAAGATGCAAAGAAATTGACATGGCAAGCAAATGGAAGAATATGTGATGAGTTGTTACAACATGCCGCTGATTCACCACAACGGAAGAAAATTGATTGTTTATATCCTGAGTTTGGAAGTGATCCAAGAAATCTCAGACGTGGTCTTGCGACAGGTGGAATGAATCCATACGGTAATTATTTATAATTTGTCGTATTGGTTGTGCATGAAGAGAAAATATATGATGTTGTCTATGATGATATCAGGACCAAGGCAACCCGGAAATGACATAAATGTTTATCTTAGTACTTTGATAGAAGACTTGAGGTTGTTATGGGATGAAGGTGTGGTGGTTTTTGATGCATATCAAAAGATCAATTTCAATTTGCGAGCATTGTTATTTTGTATTATTAATGATTTTTCAGCATATGAAAATCTGAGTGGTTATAGTGTTAAAGGACATCACACTTGCCTGATATGTGAAGAGAACACCAGTTAGCATCAACTGAAATATGGTAGGAAGACTTCTTGCATTGGGCATCGAAGGTTTTTGAAATGTAATAACCCTTATCGTAGGTTGAAAAAAGCTTTTAACGGTTGTCAAGAGGACAAAACTGCACTTCCGCCCTTAACTTCTGAGAAAGTTTTTAACCTAGTGTGCCACGTCGAGGTGACTTTTGGGAAAACCCTCAAGAATAGTGGTGTGAAAAACATATGGAACAAGAAATCGATATTCTTTGAACTTCCATATTGGTCAAAGTTAGATGTTAGACATTGCATAGATGTTATGCATGTAGAAAAAATGTCCGTGATAATATAATTGGGATATTGCTATACATTAAAGGAAAGACAAATGATGAAATAAATGCTCGTAAAGATCTGGTTGAGATGGGTGTTCGGTTAGAGTTACAACCATAACCTCATGGTAAACGAACTTACTTGCCACCAGCATGTCATACTTTGTCAAAATCTGAAAAGATCAGTTTCTGTAACTGCTTGTGAGGTGTTAAAGTACCACAAGGATACTCTTCAAATATCAAAAGCCTTGTCTCAATGGATAATCTGAAACTTATAGGCTTAAAATCTTACGATTGTCATGTTCTGATGCAAGACCTTCTCCCAGTGGCTATTCGTGGAATTTTACCAAAAAATGTTAGGCAAGTCATCAATCGTCTTTGCTTATTCTTCAATGCTATTTGTAGGAAAGTAATTGATCCTACTAGGTTGGATCAATTAGAAAATGAATTCATCATTATCTTGTGTCAACTAGAGATCCTCCTTCTTTTTTTGATATCATGGTTCATTTAATTGTTCATCTAGTGAAATCAGACTATGTGGTCCTGTGTTTTTACGATGAATGTACCCAATTGAGCGATGAATGAAGATATTGAAAGGATACGTGAAGAATCCATATTGACTTGAAACATCTATTGTTGAGAGATATATTGTCGAGGAAGCAATAGAGCTTTTTACCAATTATATGTCAGAAGTGGATGCTATAGGTGTCCCAAAGTCTCGGTATGAAGGCATGAAGGCAAAGGCACACAAGGTGTGAGGGTAGTTCGAAAAGATCAAAACAGGTACTCCAGGAACACTTGATATTTTGAACAATATTGATGATGTTCTTCCATTCTTAGAGAAACACAATATGTTGTTGAATTCAATGAACCCACATGCAAATGAGAAGTGGTCGTTGAATGAACATAACAAGACGTTTTTGAAATAGTTTAAAGAGAAAATTGGTGAAAAGGATTGTGATGTTGAAGAGTTAAAGTGGTTGGCACAAGGACCTAACTTTGATGTCATAACATGGTCTGCATATGATATTAATAAGTTCTCTTTTTACACAAACACTGAGGATCAGAAAAGTACAATGCAGAAGCGTTGTTATCCTTGAGCCAGAGTCAATGCACTATGCTAGTTCACAAGATAACAATCCTGTGACGACTATAATAAGTTACTTTGGAGTAATTGAAGAAATGTGGAAATTTGACTATGTAAAATTTAGAGTTCTAGTATTTAAGTGTAAATGGGTTGATAGTAACACAAGAGTGAATGTTGATGACTTGGGTTTTACATTAGTTGATCTTGCAAAGATAGGTTATAAGGAAAATATTTTCATCATGGCTTACCAAGCAAAACAAGTTTTTTTATGTTAAAGATCCTTCTAACCAAAGGTGGTTAGTTGTCATCCAAGGAAGAAATGAACATGATGTCGATAACCATGAGGACTCAAGAGTCCAATATGCTGACTATTCATCATTGTCAAGACAGTTACCTCTACTGAATGAGGAAAATGATTTTGATGAAGTACATGGTACACGGACGGATCACAATAAAGGAATATGGGAGAACATTGTAACACTTCCATAATACAAATAAGTAATGTTTATTTAATTGTTTAGGCTATTTAATTTTATATGTTATCTGAATATTGAAATGATTTAATTTGAACATTTATATGTTAAGCATAATGTTAAGCAAAACTAGGGAAGCTACACGCTTGAGAGCTATTGCCATTAATTGTCTTGGTGGTGTCAAAGTCCCAGTTCACGTAGATCCTTAGACTGGTAGGGCTTCAGGCCCAGTTTTCAAGTTATTTGGGTGTATTAGCATGATCAAAAGTATCTATTTTGGTACCAGACTGGGATCATGTCACTGAAGCAGAAAAAAATTAATTTGGCAAGATCTCTGTGTAAGTAACTCATTTAAAGGTTAATTACATGATGAATTATCTTGTTCAATATTTAATGACTTATTTATTTAATTTTGCATACAAGCTTTGAGTTTGAAACATCTAGCTTCATCAGGAAGAAGATTATGTCATCCATTTCCATAAAATGGAGACAATTCAAGGCCACCTTGACCAATACATACATATATGGAAAATACAAGGGCAAGTCCCCTTGTGAAAAATATAGAATTGATTAAGAGACTTGGGTGCAATTTGTCTAATGTAGAGAAGATCCTTCTTGGCAGGTTTATTTTTTAAATAAAAACTTAATTAAATTATATGATGTCACAAAAGGAATTATTTATTTTGTACGAAAAGAGGAAGAATTGCAAGACATTGCGCATATGAATGTCAACCTCCACTGATTGTCTCGGGTGGGGTTATGATTTATTAGAAGAGGTACAATAATAAAAAGGTTGATAATTCTACTAATATAGATTGCTTTGGTTGAGGGAAACAGGGTCATATAAAAATGGAGTGTCCCAATCAAGCGCCTAAAGAGAAAGCTTCCGAGAAGAGATATGTGAAAAATAAGAAGCAGAGGAGAACTTATATTGCTTGTGAGGACAATGACACTTCCTCCAGCTCTTCATCAGATAAAGAAGAGGAAGCAAATCTTTGTATGATGGCGGAACATGAATCAAATAGCAGTGTGAGTTCTAGCATCTCTTTCACTCATGAGAATTATAGTACTTCGCTAAATGCTTTTAAAGAAACTCATGAGGAGGCTAACCATTTGGCTCTTTCCAATAATAGACTCAAAGGACTAAACAGTTGGTTGGAAAATAGAGTGAAACAATTAGTAGAAGAACTTTTGAACTTGAAAATTGATTTTGAAAGTCTTGAGATGATTTATGAAAGTTCTTCTTGTAGTTGTTCTAAAAAAGGTAAATTGACAAATTTTGAAAATTGTGAAGTTTTGCAAGAAAAGGTGAACTACCTAATCAAAACAGCTTCTAAACTCTCTATGGGAACTACAAATGTAAATGCACTGCTTGGTTATCAAAATTGTGTTTTTAATAAAGCAGGCATTGGTTTTCAAGAAGGTTTCCAAAGAAAGTGAAGAAATTTAATAGTCTTTTCTATCATGGTAGTACATCATATTCTTCACCTGTCACTTGTTTCTATTGTTTGGAAAGAGGCTATACAGTTAGACAATGTAGAACTAGATTGTATTATTTGCTGAAATGCCTTGTGAAGTGGGTTCCCAAGGGTACCATTAACATGAATGGACCTAAGATTAATAGGGGACCAACTCTTGCAACTTAACTTGTTTTGCAGGGACTTTGGATAACCAAGAAGCAACTATGGTACCTTGATAGTGGCTATTCAAAGCATATGACAGGAGATGCTTCAGAGTTTATAAATTTAAAGATGAGGCAATAAGGCTTTGTGACGTACAGGGATAATAACAAAGGAAGAATCCTTGGTAGAGGTGATGTCGGGAGCCATGACTCGATAATAATCAAGGATGTGCTATTGGTAGATGGACTGAAGCATAACCTGTTGAGCATCAGTCGACTATGTGACAAAGGCTATGAAGTGACATTCAAGCCAGATTTGTGTCTAATATCACATGCATCTACATGCCAAACCTTGCTTATTGGTAAAAGAGTAAACAACATTTACATGCTTAACATTTGTGACATTGCATCTAGCATGACTTGTTTGCTATCTAAGAATGATGATTCATGGCTTTGGCATAGAAGGTTAGCACATATACATATACATGATCTAGTAAACTTGTTTCCAAAAATCTAGTTGAGGGACTACCTACACTCAAGTATGAGAAAGATAGAATATGTGAAGCTTGTCAAAAAGGGAAACAAAATAAAAATATTTTTAAATCCAAAAACTTTGTTTCCATACTAGACCCCTTGAGTTGCTTCACATGGATCTATTTGGTCCTTCTCGCACTATGAGCTTAGGTGGTAACTACTATGGACTTGTCATTGTTGATGATTTCTCTAGATTTACTTGGACATTGTTCATTGTATCCAAAGATCATGCATTCACATCTTTTAAACATCTTGCTAGAGTTTTGGAAAATGAAAATAATTGACATATTTCTTCTATAATGTTTGATCATGGGGGTGAGTTTGGAAATGAAAGATTTGAAAATTTTTGCAACAAACATGGCATCAAACATAATTTTTCTGCTCCAAGAACACCACAACAGAATGGAGTTGTGGAGAGGAAAATCGTTCTTTGGAAGAACTTGCTCGAACTTTGTTAAATGATTATAAACTTCCAAAGTATTTTTGGGCAGATGCAGTGAATACTCCCTGTTATGTTTTGAATCGTGTTTTGATCAGGCATATTTTGAAAAAGACACCATATGAGCTTTATAAGGGAAGAAAGCCAAACATTAGTCATTTTAAAGTGTTTGGATGTAAATGTTTTGTTTTAAATAATGGCAAAGATAATATTGGCAAGTTTGATGCTAAAGCTGATAATGGAATTTTCATTGGTTATTCTTCTCATAGTCATGCATATAGAATTTATAATAAACATACTATGACTGTGGAAGAATCTGTGCATGTGGTATTTGATGAGACTAACCTTGATTTGCAAGATATTAATAAGAACAGGGCAGAGGAAGAGGAAACTAGTAGTGAGCTGCTGTAGAAAAACAGTCGGCTGATTCAAAAATTCAACAGATTGAATTTTTCTAATAACGAGTCAAATGAAGGAGCGACTGAACATGAAGCACCAACTCATGAAGGAGTACCACATGCACCTGTGAGAAATGCAGATCTACCTAGAGAGTGGAGGATTCGTAGGGATTTATCTCTTGACAACATCATTGGCCAAATAGAACAGGGAGTTTCTACTAGACGCACCTTTAATAATTTTTGTGAAAATATGGCGTTTGTTTCTCAGATTGAACCTACTTCTATTGATATTGCTTTGAGTGATGATAAATGGATTGATGCTATGCATGATGAACTTAACCAGTTTACTAGGAATAATGTTTGGGTTTTAGTTCTTAGATCACCTGATATGCATGTTATTGGCACTAAATGGGATTTTAGAAATAAGTTAGATGGACAGGGCATAATAGTTAAGAACAAAGCTAGGCTGGTAGCTAAGGGGTATAATAAGGAAGAAGGTATTGATTTTGGTGGATTATTGCTTGCATATGCATGTTTGTCTGGTTTTAAACTATTTCAGATAGATGTGAAAAGTGCTTTCTTAAATGGTTACATAGATGAGGAAGTATATGTCGCAACCTCCAGGTTTTGAGGATCACAACCATCCTGATCATGTATACAAACTGCAAAAAACTCTTTATAGTTTGTCTCCGAGGCAATTGTATGAAAGATTGAACAACTTTCTAACTTCTCATGGTTATGAAAGAGGAAAAGTTCATAAAACTCTTTTCATTAGAAAACTTAATTATGATATTATTCTAGTACAAGTCTATGTGGATGATATCATTTTTGGGTCTACTAATGAAAATCTTTGTCAAAAGTTTGTGTCAGCTATGTAGGGAGAGTTTGAGATGTCCATGATGGGAGAATTAAACTTCTTCCTTGGATTGCAAGTGAAACAAATAAAGCATCATTTATGTGTCAATCTAAGTACTGCAAAGAGCTTATGAAGAAATTTGAGATGGACAAATGCAAGGAAGCTTCAACACCGATATCTACTAGTTGCTACTTTGACTTGGATGAAAAGGGAGTTTCTGTGGATCAAACAAAATATAGAGGACTAATTGGTACATTTTTATATCTAACAGCTAGTCGTCCTGATATCATGTTTAGTGTTTGTATGTGTATCAGGTTTTAATCTAACCTAAAGGAATCACACTTCAAAGCTGGGAAGAGGATCTTAAAGTATTTGAAAGGAACAATCAATGTGGGATTGTGGTATCCTAAAGGAGCCCCATTGAGCTTGACAGGCTGTTGAGACTCAGATTTTGCCGGTTGCTAGCTAGACCGCAAAAGCACTAATGGGACGTGTCATCTGCTAGGTGCTAGCTTGATTTCATCGCATAGTAAGAAACAAGCCTGTGTTGCCCTTTCAACAGCTGAAGCAGAGTGTATAACAGGTGGGAGTTGTTGTGAACAAATACTCTGGCTTAAACAACAGCTAAGTGACTTCGGCCTGACTCTTTCTAAAATACCTCTTAAGTGTGATAATACAAGTGCTATTAACCTAACTAAAAATCCTGTGCAGCACTCTAAGACAAAACACGTTGAGATTCAACATCACTTTATTCCTGACCATGTGAGCAATGGAGATTGTGAAGTGCAGTTTATTGAAACAGATAAGCAACTTGCTGATTTCTTCACCAAACCATTGGCAAGAGATAGGTTCAATGTTCTAAGAACCAAATTGGGTATCTTAGATGTTTCTAATGTTTCAAATTGATATTGCCTCTATAATTATGTGTTTATATGTGTCTTATTAGCTAATTGGGTGCTTTGAAACAATTTTATCAAGCTCAACCAAGTGGTATTGAAATTTTTTTAAAACTGTTGATTGTTCAAATACTCTGCTGAAAATATATTGCAGCATGTGTTTGAGTCATTTTTAACACACTATTTATCGGAAACATGTTATTTCACTGTGTGCAGTTTAAAGAGTTACTACCAATTTTGTTTAACATGTTATTTTTCACAATTAACATGCTGATTTTCCTGGGTTGAATATATGAATATGTTAATTTCATAAAATAACTTATTAAATTCTCTGATTTTAGACTTTCAACATGTTGCTTGTCAAAAATAACCTGTTAAAAATAGCTTTGCAGAGTTGACAACTTGCTATTTTAGTGGTTTTCTTGCAAAGATAGGCTTGAGAAGCAGCTACAGTGACCTCAAATAATCCAAGGGGTGATGTACAATACCTTAGGACTCGTGACACCCATTGAAAATGATCAATTGATTCAATTAAAAGCAGAATTGGACAAAAATGGTTCAAAGAGTCAAAAAGTGCTTCTGCCGAAATCAGACTCTGTTATACAAGAGCATCTTGGACTGGGCAGGTTTGAAAAATTGGTTATTCTATTTTACATGCACATAGATTGCATCATCCTCACATGCCACTATGCATTTTTGCTTGAAAAATTGGTCTTTAAAATAGAACCAAAACTGTGGGACATTACATAGCATGTGCTCTCTGCATTGCCATACATTTGCTTGTCATTCTGCATATTTTTCTCCCAAAGACAGCAGCTATGTCTTCCTCCACACCTACCAAACGAGTTAGGACTTCATCCTCAAGCCAAGAAAAGAAAGATCAGGGTCACCTAGAGAGTTGGTTCAACGGAGATGCTGAGCAAATACAAACTTATATTCATAGCTACAACAGAAAGAGCCTAATTGCACCAAAGTTTGTAACCTCAAGGTGGTTAAAGGAGCAACAGCTGGATGAGATCATAGGCATCCTCAATCACCAAAAGTTGAGAAAGTTTCTTGGAATGAATGGATGCATCTATCCCGATCTTGTGAAGGTGCTTTACACAAATCTTATATTTGATGGCCAAAACATGTGCACTCATGTGAAAGGTGTTGACATGCTTATTACACCAAAGGAGTGGTTTGCCATCACGATATTAAGGCATGAGGGTTAACAAATTGAAAGAAAGGCTTTGGAAGACTTCAACAAGACTCAATTCTTCAAAACATGAACGAAGAATCCTAATGAGGAGGTAAAATCCTTTGGAGTTAGGAAGTTAGCAATGACTCCAAGGATCTTAAAATTGCTAGCAGTGACACCTAAGGGCTGCAACCATGCTACCCTAACTGAAGAAGACTTGATGCTGTTATAGTGTTTGATAAATAAGGTGAAAGTTGACTAGGTGTTCACCATAAAGGATCACATGTTCAAGACACAAAAGCTAAAATGACTACAAACTACCATATGATATCCTTATCTCAAGAATGTTAGAATTTTTTTGAAGTAGACCTGGTAGACGAATTGGCTGAAAATTTAAAAGCTGCAAGTGAGATCAACCAATCCATGCTGAACCGAATTGGACTCTAAAAGGTGGATGGAGCTTGGACATACAAGGGAGGAGATAGTGAAGGAGCTGAATCCAGTGGAGTGGCTGGCCAAGAAGATGTTGCAGTTCCTGAACCTACAACAACACCTATGCTTCCATTTGTGCCTCCAGCACCACAAGAGGAGCCAATGTCCAACTTTGAGAGGTTGATGATTTCTAGGATGGATAGCATAACAGATGAACAAAGAGCTCATCATGAATACTATGTTACACATTTCACACATCTGCACCAATAGATTGATGACATTCATGACACCCTAAACAACTTCAACCTCTAATCTGTTGCATCATGCATTTCCATAATTAACTCTGTGTGCTTGTTTCTCTTTTATTGTTGTTTTTATTCTCTTTCCAATTTAATGATTTCAATTGGGGGAGAAATATGTGTGGTTTGTAACCTTAATTGACACTTTCACATGCTTTCCCTAAACTGCTGCACTGAACTAAAATTGCTGCACTGAACTACTGGTTATGGTTTTAACATGTTATTTTCTATTTTTAACCTGCTGAATTTTACTGCAGTTTTGGTTTGTTGTCGAAATTATGTTAAAAATTTTTGTAGGGCTTATAGTATGGGGGAGAAGAAAGCATGAGCATAACTAATTCATCAACCTCAAACCACAAGAATTGTCTTCATAAAATTGGGAGAGATTGTTGGAGCAAGTGAAGACCTTCCTAAAGTGTTGATTTGATGAAGAAATTACTTGAAGACACTAGATTCTAGGTTTGGGGTAGTTCTCACTTGGATTAGGTTTCTCATGCATTACTTTGTGTCAATCTATCAATTGCTATCATTGCTTTTACTCAAGTTCAAGTGAAAATATCATTTGAAAAACATTTTAGAAAAATTAGTGTTGCAGACCAAATTTTAACATGGTAAATTTCAAAATCAAACTGTTAAATTTTTGACAGTTTTAGGCTAACACATTTTTAAAGCCCAGCAGTGCGCGTTTTGCGTAACTTTTTCGATTTGAATTAGGTTTTCACTAATTTTCAAAGGATTTGAAGAGAGTTTCTTGGAGAGAAAACCCACTGTGAGAAAGAATTACAATTGTTTTAAAAAATCATCATTGTTTCTCACACTTGAAGAAGAGCAAAGCTTGGAATTGATTGCTTTAGTGTGGCAGCTGCATTCTTGTGAAGATAAATGTTCTTCCTTGGTGCTTTTGGTTGTATTTGGCTGCTGCATATGCAAATTCTCAAATTGTATAGTGTTCTTGATTACTTTCTTGGTTGGGTAGTGCTTAATAAGTGTTTTTAAGCATTGCAATTGGGAGAGTCTTGTAATTGTATTGTTGTATTGTTGGGTTTGCATTCAAATCTGCAGTGGTGTGCTGCATTTGCACTGTGAGTGTACAACTTGTGTGGTGGAGGCTGCACAAGGGGGTAGAAGACCTTCTTGTAGGGTCCAAGAAGGGGTCTTGTGTGATTTGATTTTAAACATTGATTGAGTTAGTGGAAATCCTTGTAAGAGGTTGCAAGGGGCTGGACGTAACCCAAGTGGTTGGGTGAACCAGTATAAAAACAACTGTGTGATCTTTTTCTTCCTTACTTTTTAAACTTTCAAATTGCATTTGTGCAATTCTATAGTCAAGAACAACCTGTTAAAACTGTAAAACAACCTGTTGAATTCTGGACATATTTAAAATTAGTCGTTCTGGTTGTGATATTCAATTTGTTAAGTAATTTTTAACTGGTTGTATTCTGTAAATCTTGCTGCTAGAGATTAATCTTGCATTGTAGTAACTTTAGAATCAATTTTTTAATAGTCTATCTCATTGCTGATTGATTCACTGCACTTGCATCAGCTGGCTATGCAGTATTAAGCCTTGTATGCTTAATTTCTTGATTGGTTTATATTAAATAATTGGCTTTATTTGGATCTGATTCTTGTGATTAAGTTTGGTATATGTTTTAGTGAAACTGTTGTCTGAACTAGTATATTGTGTACAAGGTATTAGAATTCATATCAGAAAATTACTGATTGGAGTTTTTTTGCTGAATTTCTATTTTTGTTTCATACTTAGAACTAATATTGCTGGTTCTGCAAAACTGTGTGAACTGTTGGCTTAAATTGTATATTGTATTATCAAGTTCTTGAGTTGTTATATGTTTTAAATCATCTGCTTGCTTGTTGCATGATTGTATCAGTTTTTCATAAACAATTTTCTACATCATATCACTGATTTGTAAAAGGTATTTTTTTATTATTCCAAAATTCATTTTAAGAAAAATTTGGTTTTACTGGTTTATTAAAACAGCTGCAGTACTATGATTTCAACCTGTTGAAATCTGTTTTAGCCTATTAAATTCTGGTACTGATTGAAAATTGATAAAGTGCTGGAAAGAATTTTCAACAGATTGTTTTTAAATTCAACCTGTTAAAAACATGTTTACTGAATTGTCAGAATTATTTTAACGTGTTGATTTGATTTTTAACAGGTTGTTTTTACTGATTTTATACTTTAAACTGTGTTTTTAACAAGCTGTTTGTGAATTCAACTTGTTGTTTTTTGTGTGGCACTCTCATTGTAATCATAGGTTCAGAAAAGATCTCATTTGAATTTTAAATTTTTCAAAAAATACAAATTGTTCAATTCACCCCTCCTCTTGGACATTGGCCATATTATTTTTCAACAATAAAGTTTTCTTGAGTTTGAAGATATGATCTGGATACTTGTGATCTTCAAATTCAGGGGGTTGATTTACATAGACTTCTTCATCAATATAAGCACTAAGAAAAGCACTTTTGACATCCATCTGGTGCAACTTAAATCCATTCATGCAAGCATATGCCAAAAGTAATCTCACAGCTTCCAATCTTGCTACCGGTGCATAAGTTTCTCCATAGTCGATTCCTTCTTCTTGGTTGTAACCCTTTGCAACCAATCTAGCTTCATTCCTTACAATTATTCCTTGTTCATCCAACTTGTTCTTGAATACCCATTTGGTTCCAATCACATTCATCTGCTTAGTTCTGGCAACAAGTGTCCAGACTTCATTTATAGCAAACTGATTTAATTTTTCATGCATTTCATTGATCCAGTTGTTATGCTCAAGTGCATCAGCTACAGTCTTGGGTTCCACTTGTGATACAAATGCCATGTGTTCACAGAAGTGATTCAAGGATCTTCTAGTTGACACGACTTTCTGAACTTGACCAATTACGTTATCCAGTGAAAGATTCTTGGTACTCTCCACTCCTTAGGTAGTCTAGAGTTAATTGAGTTTGCACCAGCTCCATATTCAATCGATTGAATTCCCTGTTCATCTGATTGAATCTCTAGCAATTTACTAACTTCTTTTGTTTTCTTTTCCAATTCACTGTTAATTAATTGTCTAGTAGAAACCTCATCCTCTACACCTGTCTTAGGACTTTCCTGCATGTTCTGGTTAGTTTCATCAAATGTAATATGCATGGATTCCTCAACTAGCATGGTTATCCTATTATATGCCCTATATGCATGACCATACAATGAATAACCAAGGAAAATACCTTCATCTGCTTTTGAATCAAATTTGCCTAAGTTATCCTTACCATTGTTTAAAATGAAACATTTACAACCAAAAACTTTTATGTGAGAGATATTGGGCTTTCTCTCTTTAAATAGCTCATAGGGAGTTTTCTTTAATATAGGTCTTATGAGCACTCGATTGAGAACATAGCAAGTTGTACTTACTACATCAGTTCAGAAGTACTTTGGTAATTCAGTTTCGTTCAATAGTGTCCTTGCTAGTTCCTCCAAAGACCGATTCTTCCTTTCTACTACTCCATTCTTTTGTGGAGTCCTTGGTGCTGAAAAGATTGTGCTTGATTCCAAATTTGTTACAAAACTTGTCAAACCTCTCATTCTGAAATTCTCCCCCATCATCTGACTTAATGGAAGTAATACCACAATTCTTCTCATTTTGTATAACTTTGGCAAATCTTTTAAAAGCATGATAGGCTTCATCTTTAGTAGCAATGAATAAAGTCCAAATAAACCGAGAATAATCATCTACTATTACACTACCATAGTAATTACATCCTAGGTTCATGATTCTAGAGGGACCTTTGTCACAACTTAAAGAATTGATGTGGGAAAGATGAACAATATGACTAACGACAAAAAAAAGCCTTATAAATTCTGTGTTTCTAGATTTCAACATCTGAATTATCAGTTTGAAATGGTGTAAGAGCAACGAAATGTTTTTTTAATATGAAAAGGATTATGACATTTATTTTATTTTATTTTATTTTCATTCTTATTATGGTATGGTATATTTAACAGATTTCTCATTATTTAACCCTAATTGTTATATTATATAATTAGACTATAGTTTTTTTTTAATATGAAACAATTATTAATACTACTATTATCATCTTCTAAGATAATTTTAAATAAAATATATAATTTAATTTTTAGTTATAAAATTATTGAAAAATAATTAATAAAAAATTTGGAATTTTGAAATTTTTTTAAAATTTTGTAAATCTTTTTGACAGTTTTAATTAATAAGTGTTAAATGAATATAATATGATATATTTTGTGGCAGTTTTTAAGTACAATAATTATATTTTTTTCTGCCAAAAATACCTAAAATTAAAAGTATTTTTAATGCAAACTATTTTTGGCATGTGTAACTCAGTTATTTTAACTTTTCAGAAATTTCATTTGTAATAGTTTCTGACTGCCAAAACTTGTAATTTTAACCTTCACATATATCATATCTATTTTTCTAATGATAAATGTTTCATCATTATTATTCTCACGTAATTATAAAATAAATGCAACTCACAAATTAGATTGAACATCATGAAATACTTTTAATTTGATTTAGATATATGAAGAAATGTTCATTAGTTTGTTATTTTTTTTATTTAAAATTGTACTATAATGGCTATCATCATTAAAAAAATCTATTATAGAAGGAAACATTATAGTTATACGTAACAATAACATTAATTGTGGAATGAATTTGAAAATTATAACTGTATGTAGCTAATAACATTAATAGTGGAAGAAATTGAAGACGTTAAGTTCACAAGTCCATAAATTGAAATTGTCGATTCCATTAAAAACTAGAAGAGTGACCCTGCTTTGTATTGTCAGAGAAAAAGCAACACATAATTTCATTAGAAATAAAAAACCACTGAATACAAAGAGAGAAAAAGTGAAGTGTGAAATATGGATATTTATTACACAATTATAGAAAACAATAGAACAATTAATAAAAATATCTGAAAGTCAAAGAAAAAAACAAAAGTGTGGAGATTGAGTTTTGTTTTATAACCCCTTTCAGAAAATAAAGCATTTTTTAAAAGTCTATGTCAAAGTGGTAAAATATACTAATATATATATATATATATATATATATATATATATATAAATATATATATATATATATATTTATTTTTATTTTTTTTTAAATTCACAGTTTTTCGTTGATATCATATGTCCAAGTACTACCGGTACAAAGATGTATGCACTAACAATAATAAAAACAAATATCTGCAAGGTTAACTTTTAATTTTTTCCTTCCTTCTTTAATTAGTTAAATAACTATATAACATGAAATGTAAAAAAAGGTAAGAAAAGATACTTAATATTTTTATACTGGTTCATCTAATCACATAAACTAAGTTTAATTCTTGACCAACCAGTCAAGTTTCACTAGACAAACTCATGTTGTGAAGTATACACAAGTATTCTTTTCTAAGCCACTTCTAACTGAAACAAGTATCCTTTTAACAAGTCACTTCTGGCTTAACCTTGTTCAAGTTTTTTTTTCTGACAAGCCACTCCTGGCTTTTACAAACACATGTTTGGTGATCAATAAATCACAAGCTTAGCTTAGTAGAGAGGGTATTCAACATGTACAAGGTTAGGTTCTCTTACTAGTTCACTTAAATAAACACAGACAATTTTCTTTACAAAGCTTTAGGGACAAAATATTTTGGTAGAGTTTCAACAGCTGCAAAAATTATGACTTACTTCTTTATTCTTTTCTTCGAAGCATGTTTTCTTATAGGCTTAAAAGAAATAGTTGTTGCATTCTCTTTTTCGGACATTGAGTAGCTTTGAACTTTCTTCATTATCTCATTCTTCTATTGCTATTGTATGATGAACTCTTTCCTTGAAATGCATGATATGTAGAATTAATTTTTCTTCTTTTCTTCATCCAAACTCTCTGATAGTTGACAATATTTATCTTCTTGATAGCAAAACCTTTTACATCAAACAATGATTAAAAAGTCTACACCATACATGGTAGACAACTAAGCTAGATTGAAAAATAGTTGTGTTAGAAGAGTTGATGGTCATTGTAGTTTTAATTTACTTCCCAAGAAGTATTTGAAAGTTCCTCTTTGGAACGAAACTTCACAGAACAAATGTGAAGACAACGAAACTTCACAGAACAAATGTGAAGACATTCTTTAATCTTTGGGCTTAAGTTTTGGAATAGTCTTCATGTGTCCTAACTTGAAGTCTTGATATCTTTTGATTCATCTTTAATTAACTTCTAAAACGAAGTGGAACTTGAAATAATGCTTTATCATCTGTCAGACAAAACACATGCAATCATGATATCTCAGACGAAGCACATACACTCACGATTTGATAACATTTGTTAGATATAACTGTTTTATGTTTTCTAATTTCTCAACTTATTGTGTTTAAGTGCACAATCAAAACATTTAAGGTGTTGTATTTTTATTCTAAAATTTATAGTGGAAAATGTGTTTAGGGCAACTACCTTCATAAGCCTTCAAATGAGTGTTCAATCGGGAGCTCTACATCTGATTACAGGAGAGAGGAATCTTAACAAAATCCTTGCCCATGCTTAAGGAGTGACGACTAATGAAATTAAGGCTAAAGTAAGCTAGAAATTTTGGAGGAGGGGTTGTGAGTTATGGAAGGAGGAGGGAGTTACGATTTCGGAGAAGCTGCAAATGTATGTTTGGTTTCAATCGTGACAATATCTAAAAAATTTAAATTGTCAAAATTTGAAAAATATAGAGACCACCACTTGTTCAGAGAGCCATTCAACCATGTAGTGTAAAAAAATGATTATACGGCTTTAAAGGAGTTACTGTTAAAAGAACCTCTTTCCCTTGTAAACCTTGGGTCAATGATCCAACTATTGAAAATAAATTACAACCACTATTGAGTTTGTTCAAAAATGGGTAGGTAGTCTCATACACCCTACCCTAATGTGATATTTTTCCACTTAAATGATACAGTTCCAAAAGCTCTTTCCAAAACCCGATTTCCGGAATCACTCACCCTCCATCTTTGTAAAATCCAAGCAAAAAGCCATTAAACCACTTACCCACACCACTTACATTGTCTTGACAATGTCACCACCACTTCAACTATGTCTTGCCTGAGCACAATGATCACCGAAAATGCTGCAATGTATCCAAAACAACACCACTACCGAAAACACCACTACCGAAAACCTGTCTCTATACCTTCTTTTGAAATAAAGATGACAAAGATAAATTTTAAATTTTAAAATTTTGATGGGATGCAGGTCAAAATTGATGGCGTGGAGGAAGGTTTTGCCTTTTTCATATGGGAGGGGAGTCCAAAACTCAAACAATTACCAAACTTGACTTGAAAAATAACTATACATAGGTGGTGTTATAATTCTATTTAAAGAAATACTCGTGCCTTTAACACTATGTTTTACCCGAGCACAGGCTACTTTTTGTACCATATTATAAATGATATAATCTATAACCTTTGTAACCAATATGACATCAAGTTATAGGGGGAAAAAATAGGGGTAGCTGTATTATTATTAATACGGGGAAATTAAAAACAAGCGCGAAGAATAACCACAAATTGCTGACGTGATAAAGTTACTAACATTCTATAATTCTATAATTACAAATTTTATATAGTATAATTGATAACAGATAAGTAAAGCTACGAATGATTAAAATTCGGACATCTAAATGGGAGGAAAAGGACCAACGGAACCGATGTTTACCATAGGTGCTGAAGTCACACTAATTGTAAAACCCCCTCGAGCTCCAGCTATCCACTTTCTAAGTTTTTTTACCAGCATTTTTTATTGGTTAGCACGCAGCATATGCCATCAAAAGATCTGACAAAAGAATGTTCAAGTGCTACCATGAAATCATTTTATAAATCAGTAGAATAATATTCTTTTATCATGGAAAGCATGCAGTTTTATTGCATATCTAAAAAATTAGCTAAATCATCGAAAATCAAAATTGGGGCTATATTACATACAACATGGAAACCAGTTTGTATATACAAGTTTGGCGACACGGACCTTGAACTTCGGAAATTAAACTTAAAATATACATAAATGTCGAAGGCACAAACGCTACATATACACATACAAATAGCTGAAGCTGACCGGAATTCTTCTAAAATATACAAAGACCTGAATGAAACCGAATCTAGGAATATGAAAATATGCAAAAATCCTGCTATTGTATTCCCGCACAATTTTCCTCATGAATAGATGAAACATATCCATGTATCAGCAAAATCTTGTGTACGACTCAAGTGAACATATGTTAAGTGATATCCAATTGGATCTCTCTGACAAGCCAGGATGCAGATGATATGCATTTGCAAGTCATTATTATTGGCTTCACTAAGTTTATCCACCCAATATAATAAACAAGAACGGAGACTACGAGACAACAGAGAACGGCTTCTGTTGTCTTGGCATCATAACAGCCAGTTGCAGCTCACCTTGTTGGCATAACTTCATTGGATCTTTGAATATGGTGATCCTTGCGACATTATTTCCTACTAATGCAACAAATGCAATGCTATAAGATTCGCGTCTATCGGTTGCAAACTGCCACTCTCTGAGCGATATGTTGAACCAGTCTTTTTTCGGAGATCTGGTTGCTTTGACTTCTATGAACTCTTCATTGTTATCTTCCCCAATGACTAAATCATATGGAAGTCCAGTTTCATTAATTTCATTAACCCACCTTACAGCAGTCTTGCCAACTTTGTCAGCAAAGTATTTGCATGCAAGAAATTCACCTAATCTGCCAGTAACCTTCACTTGGGTAGCATCAAAGGTACCAGTTTGTAGTCGTTCTCTCTTGGCAAAAGCTGGCGAACTAAAATGAGCTTCATCCAGAGATTCATCTATAGCTTCATCCAAACCAATAGGATCAGAATCAGCATGGATACTAAAAGCAGAGGGCTCAACATTATGGCAAGATTGATCTTCTAAGTTCACATTATTATGCAACACTAACGCCACTGAACTTGCTGGTGGATCTTCATTAATAGTCCAGTCAACAGTAAATGATTCTTGTTCAGCACAAAATGGTGGGCAAATTATGCTTCCAGAAATATCATCGTTCTTTATTTCAGAAAAGTTGCTAATCTGAGCAGGTTGGGTCTTGAAACCATTGGCCCGGGCATAACTGAAATCTGGTGCAGTTTTCCAATCAGCAGGTGGCCAGTTGGGGCATACTCCAGTCTTCCTTCTCGGAAAGATCTGTTCATTTGTTGGTGGGACCTGATCTGAAGGTTTCAAATTATCAGACTCGGCAAGAGAAGAAACAGAAGACAAAGTCCAAATAGGTTCTTCAACTGGAAGGTTAGGTACTTTTTGGCTATTCAAAATGAAAAATTCTATTTGCTCCTCAGAGGAACCAGATTCTGCCATGGTTGTTATCATATGAAGGAAATTTGCCAAGTGCAATTCAGAAGTCCTATCTAATAATAAACTAGAAAGCTCCATGAACAAGGAATGATAATCTGATTCCTTAGTGGTGTAAAAATTGTTGCCCTGTAAGTAACAACACACAAAAACATTATATAAATACAGGTTCAGAAGAGAAACATTATTGTAACAAAAATTGTGAATTGCAACCTAATTATTGTAATGTATGCTTGAGATACAGATTGCTTTCAACCATACTTTAATGATGAAGTGCTGATATCCTAAAATGCTTGATTTGTGCAAAGAAATCCTCAAATGTTTTCTAGCATACTTTAATAATGGAAGTACATATATCCTAAAAATTTACTTCATTACTGATGATGAACTGAGAATCAAATCGTACACAGGAAATGTCACCCAAAACGTGTGCACATTTTTATTATTAAAGAAAACTAAAAGTTCGAAGAAAATCTTCTCTTTCCATCTGCAGGATACCTAAATACCATTTAGAAAAAAGAAACAAAACAAATCAGGTCTGAGGGGTAATTCAAATCTCTGGTCAAGGTGAAAAAAATTGGTCCTTCAAACAAAAAGTTGCCTGCTCCAATGCTTTACTGGTTCAGTTTTCATGAAGAACATGCATCCAAATAAATGATGCAGATTTAGATAAAAAGCTTTTAATCAAACATACCTGCAAAAGACAACTGCACTCAACTCGTTTTTTTGATACAGTGCCACAGGTCTTTATAACATTTCTGTAGAACAGCTTCTCAACAACAATGACTTTCAGATGTTTGAAAATATCAAAACCAGAATGCTTGAGTTGATGATATTTATCAGGATGAAATTTATGAATGTAGCGCTGCGCATATGGCAGAGCCCAGTTTACCAATGACCTTTTTGAACTACAATCAGCATGACCATAATATATTGGTTCCCGAGTTACCACCTGCACAAAGTCATTGCATTGATGTAAATTCAAAATTATACGATTGTATATGTATTACAGAAGACAAAATTGAATATTAACTGATTACAAGGGACAATATTGTATGAAATAAATCTACCTATAAACTCATAATACTCTTTTTAAGATAACCCAATCATCGGGGGGTTCACTCTAGAGGGTAAAATGCAGAGTGATTGCCATTAATTGGGAAATCAATGGTTGAAGTTGTGATAAAGGCATGCCTATGTATAGCACACTATGAAATGCAGAAACAAATCTCCCGCAGTTATGTGCACCAGTGAACAACAACACAGTACATATTTTTTTTTTCCTTTCGAAAATACCTTGCTTCTCAATTGGAACCAATATTCTGGCAATGGATATAGCTAAAGGGTGGTGACAACAGTAATGATGGTTGGGTCAGTAGGAACATCCAAGCTATAAGTAACAATCTTTACTTATGTATACTACCCTGTCTAAACCCACACTCCAAGCCACAGATAAAGATAGAAATTACGAAAGCATTGGATAAAAATCGCCATCCAGATAAATTTTACACCAGCTATGCGTTCATCAAACAACATATAGGGTCTGTTTAGACGTGTTGTTCATACGCTCCTTCTTAAAAATAAAAATAGGAAAAATTGATATTAGTTTCTCCATAAGTTAAAATTAGTCTATGCATAAGCTTAATTTATAGAAGGTCTCTTATATAGCTTCTCAAAATTTTTATTTTTAACTTGCACGTTGCTAATTTTTAGTTCATAAAAATTTTGATTTCATTTTTTTTTATTTGACTTCTAGAAGGACTTGTGGAGAAGCTAATCCAAACATGCCCATAATGACAAATAGGCTAATCCAGTTAAGTCTTTTTACGTGGCTCATTAAATGCCCCTTTTACTCATAATCCTAAATAGATCCAAGGACTAACAAATTACAGTGTTATTAACTTGCTGACAAAGACAAATTCTGTTCAAAGTCTCAGTAAAATTCTTTTATCTTCAGTGAAATATTCTTTGATTCTTGATGGTAGTATGAAGAGGCATCAAGAGAAAACTCAACAAGTTGCAAATCATAGAATCAAGTGGCGGCAGATCCACGGAAAAAAAAAAGTTTTTTAAGATGAAATTATTGAACGAAGGTAATTGGGAATAACAAGGTAGTCTTAACCTCATTGGGATGTGATGTCTTGGAAGATTAGGAAATGTTACTAAATCCGTCTTGGGAGAATGAAAAGTTTTGTGCTGAGAGATGAAGAATCTTGGCATAGAATGAAAGTATTCAAACAAGGTAAGAAACAGAGTGCTTTATGGTCTAAAAGGGTGCAATAAGGTTGAAAAATAGACAAGTGAAAGCTAGAAATCGGATAAGGAAAGTTGTTAACAAAACACAATCTACAGCTTTCTAAGATTTTTAAAGAGCTCAGAATGATTAGTAGAGATCATAAGTACAAAAGCTTACCAAAATAAAGAAGGCAAAACAAGATATTTGGATCAGGAAAGATGTATTAAAGACCAAGAAAGGAAACTTCTGATCACAGATCAAGATATTAAATTTTGCAATTATGAAGAACGATTAGATTGTAATATGAAAGGACTAGAAATCCAATAGAGCAAAAAATTGGTTCACTATCGTATAATTAAAATTGGAGAAGCAAAAGAGACCTTAAGGATGATGGAAAATGGTAAAGATGTTAGTCCAGATGATATTTCTATTGAATTTCGGAAGCCTCTTGGAAAACAAGATTATCATTTATTAAGCTATATTCAATGTCAGATGAATGAAGGACAAACACTTTGATTCCTTCCTATCTTAAAGGGTAGATATAAATGTCTAAACTACATAAGTATAAAACTAATGAGCAGCACTATGAATTCAGGGGACAAATGCGATTGAAAATAATTTGAGAACAGTCTAGAGACTACAAGAATATACAACAGAGAAAAAGGAGAATCATAGGAAGAACTGTGATCATACCTCTGAGATAGCTGGAATACCAAAGCTTTTCATGACGATGGAAATTTTTTCTTGCACCATTTCCTTACCATCCTCGGTCAGTTCTCCAAAATAGAGAAAATCCAGGTTATCTGAATGTTTAAATTCCTTTTTCAACTTCTTATCATCACACCAGCAGATGAGACCAAAGGAAGGATGCAACGAAACCCACTTATCTTGCACAGTGGGAAGCACAGGAAACTCCGATTTGGAAAGACATTCTTTCAGATAACTGACATCCTCAACACTCAGGGAACCAGATTTTAGTCCATCTGCCCACTTGAGAATAACTTGCAAAATCTGGAGAGAGGGCACAGGGTAAGATTTCAGGTAAAAGAAAACAGTTATTATTTATAGCTCAAAACTTACTTTATCTGCTGCTTGTGAAGGCAAAGTGACAGTTGATAACTGCAGCAAAATTTGAATATAGCTGCATAGAGGAGGTGCCTCTTGTACTTGACACTCATCAACAAAAAACCCTCGAAGAGTAGGGTAAATATTGCACAACGACTTGTTTATAGGGGAACCAGATGAGTTGCACTGAGGATGGAACTCCTTCATTTGCTGAACAGAAGCAGTTGAATCATGCCAATAGACTTCATTAGGATGCACAAGTGTCCCACATACAGCATCATTATGATCATCGACAGATGAGTATGGTATAAATATAAAAGGTCCAGACATCAAATCATCCATAGTTTTCTTCTTTGAAGATGCCATTTCATTCCAAATGAGAGCATACAATTTTGTCATTTGTGTTATACTGGCAAAAACAATACACATTATTTGTGAGTAAACTTGTGCAATTTAAAAATGTTAGCAAAGAAAACAAAAGAAGCACTGATAGTCAATGCATAGGCAGCTACCAATTCAAATCGAAAATGGTGTGAATTAAAATAGGTAAGAAAGGTTGAAGAAACCTTCAGGCTGCGTTTGCTTCAAGAAATTAAAATAGAAAATGTAATAATATTCACAAGTTTGTAACAAGCTTTCAAAAACTATTCACACGTATTATTGATTCCTCCAAAGTTGTAACTTCTATGTTAACCATGTTTTCTACATTTCTATTCGCATGAGGGATGAAAACATGAGAAGTTATTATTGTCTAATACACATGTTACTTCTACTTTCATATATTTATTATTTAGGATCCTAGAATAGTTGAATGTGACTAAAAAGCTTCTAAATACACCCAGGAATAACACTCCTGGCTATAATGTTCCTGAGAATATGATTCCATTCCATGGAACGTACTATAATTTCTCTGAAACAAACACCCCGTTAGAGAAACTGTAATCTTCATCTAAACAGCATAAAACATAACGACGTTGATTTATCTGTGTAGTCAACCAAATAAGACTTGGTTACGGTTGTTTATGCTATATAATCAACTTTTTGGGTCAAGTGGCATTAGTTTTGTAACTAAATAGAAGAAAAATTACAGAATAGCCCATATTTGTTTATATAAATAAGTGAATAAAACGAATTACTTGGGACTATGTTTTATGAAACTCGACATGCATATCGTAGTAGCAAATATATCTCGGCACTTTTTAATGGGGTTATAATGTTATGTAGTTTTCTTTAGATTGCATATAAACACATTAATGGAATTCGGTTCTCTGATCTGCTTTAACTGCTTTGTTAATCACCTTTGGACTAAGCAGCAAATTAATACATACAAAAAGGCTATACGTGAAGCATTTTAATGGCCCTGGTCATGGTATCCCTGTTCTAGGCTATCTAATATAGTAAAAAATGTATGCCAAATCATTCTATTTTGCTTCATCTGTGATTCTCTGGTGTTTGTAATGAGCATAAAAAGAGTGCTGTGAACAATTAATTTAAGTTTATCTGTCACCGTGTATCCATCTTCCATGTCATGTATATTGTGCTGCCTAGACGAAAAGTGTGGCAGTTAATCAAACAACTCTAATTAAACTTCAGATGTAAAAGCTGAAAAGGCATGCATACCTCGCCTTGAATGGAGTCTTTGATGATTTTCTCCAGGCCTTAAGAACATCCAAAATATCACCAAGAGTAACCCTGGTCTTAAACCCAAAATCTTTTACCAATCTTTCACTTTTCACCTGATTGAACACAAACAAAATATCAAATTCCAGTTACCATTATTTTTTCAGCTAACTGTGTCATTATTCAAAATCCAAAATACAAGCACACAACATTGATGTAGCACAGGTACCAAAACCACAGAAAAAAAAAAAAAAAAAAAAAAAAATTTAACAAAAAATCAAAATATAAAAAAAAAAAAAAAAAAAAAAAAAAAAAAAAAAAAAACAAAAAAAAAAAAAAAAAAAAAAACAGTACAATTTATCAAAAATTCAAATTTTGAAATTTAATGTTAAGCAGATAGACAACTTAATATCCTCACATACAATCCTAACTCTAGCAGGACAAGCAATTCAAACATATGACAACCAAAATCCAAGCTAGAAAAGACAATTCTAATACAACATAAAAATAGCACAACAAACGACCCTAGTAAATAAACCATACCGGTCTATAAATTCTTAATTACAAACCCTATTTCCCAACATAAAAATACATCACAAATTTTAAACATCCAAAAGCATAACCCACACATACTCATTATAGAGAAAGTACATGACAAAAAATAAAGCTTTATTGATACTGGTCGAAATATAGTAAATAAAGGGATTTGGCTAAAAACAAAGTCAAGATCACACTTTCATTACTACACATTCAGCGAAAGAGACGGTAACAATACTTCAAGTTTATGTCAATGATATTATAGTGACTAGAAATGATGAAAAAGAGAAGGAAGAATTGAATCAGAGACTAGTCTAGGAATTTCAACGGAAAGAGCTAAGAAGATTAAAGTATTTTTAGGGATTTGAACGGAAAGAGCTACGAAGATTAAAATATTTTTAGGGATTGAAGTAGCCTACTCTAACTATGGAATTTTCAAGTCTCAATAAAATATATAGCTGATTTGCGGGCAGGAAATGGGAAGATTGGGAGCAAACCAATATCAACTCCAATAGATCCTTGTCACAAGTTCTGTAAGGCTGAAGAGGAATCAGCAGTAGATAAAAAGATGAATCAAAGGCTGGTCGAAAAATTAATATATTTGGCTCACACACGACCAGACATTGCTCATTCAATAAGTGTCATCAGTCCGTTTATGCATGATCCGAGGGAATCTCATCTTCAAGCTGCTTATATTACGCAGGTTCTCTTGTTGATAGAAGATCAACAAGTGGATATTGTACTTTCCTCAGTGTCAAACTTAGTGACATGGAGAAGCAAACAACAGAATGTGGTGGCAAGATCATCCGCTGAATCAGAATTCAGGTCCATGGCACAAGGACTGTGAGTTATTATGGCTAAAAATTATCACTTGAAGATTAATTTGGAGGGACCCATGAAGCTCTAATTTGACAATAAATCAGTAATAAACATTGCAGATACTTGAGATGAACATGCTTTAGGTTCAAAGAGGGAGAAAGGGAGATTTGACCAACTCCCTAAGAAGTAACTTTGGATCCATTAGCTAAAGTAATAACATGAGGATTTTAGGATGACAATGGAAAAAAATAAGGAAGCATTACCGAAAATGAGAATAGAAGCTCCCGGATCAATTATCCATGAACTTTGCTACTCCAAGGTTTGAGAAATGCAAGTTTTTTACAAAAACAGAATGGGTGAAAGACTATTCTTGTCTGCCAGTATTTAACCTGAAATATTCCTGATATTCCTCAATAATAAATTGTGGTTCAACCTTGTTAGATTGAAAGATGTTTGTTGTCTTGTTAGGAAAACCATGTAAGGAGAAGCAGAAATTTTGAGTGTGGCCAATTCTCCTACAAAAGAAGCATTGAGGATGTTTGCACTCACTTGAGTAAAGGAAGGCATTGAAAGAGGAATCCAGCAATAATCAGAATTCCGGCAACCTAAAGGGTCCAAATTAACACCCAAATTGTCATGCTAGCACCCTGATAACTATCCACATCAAGCAACTTGAATCTCTCTTAAAATACAATGAGTTTCAGTAGTCAACAACAACACTTCCACCACATACCAGAGCTAGTGCCAACTGTAAAAGACAGCAATAGGGGTGGAACACGGAGATTCGGCAAGCCTTGTGGACAAAACAAGGAGTTACTCTAGTGAATGGAAGGTGATGTGTGGCTTTCATGCACCGAGCTGCAGCGAATAGAGAAGTTATGTGTGGCAGCGTGTAGCCAAGATTTAGAGGATGTGACCAGGACGAGTGGACGTTGCTCGGTGAGACGTACTAGATCCAATGGTCGTTAGAGAAAAAAGGAGTGGTGGAAAGCGGTAGATGACTATAGACAGTGGCAAACAAAAATAAAATACATTAGAATCATTGTACCTCAATGAAACAAACCAGACTAGGTGTTTATCATATGACAGCTGGAGGATGTATGACAGCAGGAGGATGATGGAGAATAGTGGTGGACAATGGCTTAAGAAGTAGAGGGAGATCAGCATGATCGTTATCAACTTGAGATGAGTACAGAACAATAGAAAATGAATTAGCGAACTTAATTCCCCTCTCTTAGGTTCTCATGTTTATAATAACATTGGAAGTCCATATACAATGAATGAGAGGAAGGAGAAAAGAATAAGAAAGGCCATATCTCCGAACCAGGCACAACACAAAGCATATGGCAGCTTTTGAATAAAGTCTATTTAAGATGACTTGTTCTAACACACATAACCCGATTCAACATGACAGAACATAACATATAAAAATAGATAGACACTTCATTAAGGAAAAATAAGAAGGTTTAGTATGCATGCCATACTTACATGTGGTAGCTGACACAAGGACTCAATACCTTAAACTTCCATAATCTCAACCAAGTTGGGAATGGAGATTGATTGAATATGGATGTAAATATTGCACATTTACTGTGCAATAAATACAGATCGATTGAATAATAAATATAGATTTGTTTGTAAGAAATGGATTGGGATTGAGAGTTTATTTCCTTTATTTCAGGATATATATTACCTTTATTTCAGGACATTTATTTCCATTTATTATGATTTCATTTTTCCTTTGAAACCAATGTATTGTTTCTTTATTATATCAACAAAAGTAATTCCATAATCGTTGCTTACTGCCTACACATTTTTCTCAATGACTATGCTCTGGTAGAATAGAATATGTATGCACAAGTTAAATCAATTAAATGTAACAGCTGTCACTGTAACACCCTAAAACCTAACAGAAATAACAAACTAAAAGATATCACACTGACTAACTGAAGAAATATGTTTCAGAAAAATTCAAAAAGTGAAACTACATTCTCTCACTGAAATAACACAAAAGTGCCAAAAACTAACCTTTGGAACAGCATACGGTGCAAAATCTCCTAGGATCATCCGGACTGTTTCACAATCATAAAACAAATCTCTAGGATAGTGTAGCTCTGAATCCATGCTTGAAACCACCCATTGTACATCACACAAGCTGCATATAAATGTAGACTTAAAGGGATGGCTATCCCCAACAGATTTAGGATAGAAATTACCCGTAGTTTTATTACTATAGCAAGCATCCCATAACATATCAAGAACCTCCAAGAGATATTTACAATTTTCAAGATTGCGTCCTTTAGACAGTAAGGACAATAATTGCACTATTTCAGGAGATTCCCAATCTTTGACTAATGATTCAGAAGATATTAGACCCCTATCCCACATCACCTGCTTAAAAGTGGCATCACCTATATCAACAACACTCTTATCCACCTGAACTATTTGTGCAAAATCCGTGATGCCAATTTTCTCAAAAAAATCCCTCCACTTCATCACTGCAGACGAAACTGATTCATTTACTGGATGGCTTAAATAGCTTACGTCAACCTCATGCCACGTCATATTTACACTATCAGCCAACAATTTTGGAGCGACAGGATTTCCAAATCCAGTACAGAAATGAATTGGTGTCTCGGCAGGACACTTGAAACCACAATTTGTCAATAACAAAGATTTACATCTAAACTCAGATATTATATGATCCCTTTCAATAGAACAATCAGAACAGGTAGAGTTCAGGTGTAGCATTACAAAACATACATATTCGACCATTAACATTCTGTTTCTGTTTGCCATTGTCTCATCAGACAATGCAGGTAAAATATGCAGCTTCACAACATCATGTACAGACAGCTGTTGAACACCAATACTCTGAAGTAACTGGGTAATATTGTCCAAAAAGGTCACATTCAAGCTTAGAGTACCAGAAGATGCAGAGAAAAGGGAAGGACTTACAGTCCTTAGTTTAGCACATATATTAGGGAAAGCTTCAATTTTATGCTCACCATCAAACCCTGAGTTTAAATTATTGGACTGCAACCATATAGTTCCTTCATCCACAGAGCTGTATGTACCATCTGAAAGTGGAATAAATGGTGTCTTCCGAAGATTTTTCCAAACATCTTCCATTTCAAAATTGATTGACATAGATGCAGATGAATTGAACATTGTTATAAAAAGAGTACTTAGATAAGTAGCTAGCCAACTCATACCCATAGATATAAGAGTGCTCTTTCTGTGACATAAGGATGACAGTACTCGAACAAGGATGTTAGGCCCAAACTCCTCAATACCTAGTGCCATTGCTAATGTATCGGACAATACTATATTTTTATTCAGGTATCTAAGACCAAGGTGTTCAAGAAGCATGTTATCAGGAATAAGATCACGCACCTGCTCTGTCCAGCCTCTCAATACCTTACATGGAGGTGCCCACTCAGTATTGTCACTGTCCACAAGTAAGCAATTCATCATCCGCAGTTTAGAAATAATTAAACGAGGAAGACTGGAGAAAAAACCATGAACTTCACCAACTAATGGAACAAAACTCATGAAGGCAGACAATCCTTTTCCAGGCTCACTCCTAAAACAGGGAAGTTCACAAAACTCTCTCTGTGCTCTGACAAACAAACTAGGATACTCTGACAACAACCACTGATTCCAAGGACTATCTCCATCAACTTCCTCTCTAGATGAAGGAAGAACAAAATCGCCTTGAAGTATAAACTTCAGGCCATATGTTCTTAAAGGAAGAAATGCAAAAACTGGTTGTTGATCTGAACATGGAATGTAACTATTATCTGATTCCTGCAAAGTAAACGCCAAAGAGATTTCAGTTGTCTTCACATCAAAGCGAATGGAATTTGTTTGCAACTTCTGGGACACCACAAACCACACCATTTTCTCTTTCCCATGAGAAACCTCAACAATACCATCTCCTAAAATTTCCTTTTTCATAACAATGAGTGTATCATTAAGCATGTTTCTCAACTTGATACACTTGAGGCGATGAAGAAATAGTAACAATGAAGGATGAAGATCTGAAAACATAGTCAAGATATTATTCAAGGTCATTCCTCCTGATAGACGGGATCTAAATGGAAGCAGAATGCATGTGTTCCAGGGACTATCATCATACAATTCAGTATCAGTAGATGCCATCCTCCTGAGTATACCAATGTCACAAGGAGGTATTACTGTGGGCAAAACAAAACCAATCTGGCCTTCACTAATGTCAAATTTAACATGAAAACCATTGGAATGAATTTCTGGAGCATCTGTAACCTGCAATGAGAACGACTAAGATTAATGAAACTCATTATCTGAACATATAAAAATTAAAGGGAGAAAATGTGTGTAGTGATAATTTTATGTAGACAAATATGATAAAGAACAAAAGCACTTGCATTCATCCAAAGTCAGCTCAATTAACCTCTGACAGATTAAAGAAGATGAAAGAGAAATATGATAATAACTTCTAAATAAAAAAATTGTACTAAAATTTTGAAAGATCAGAAAAATGCAGAAAGCCATCAGTTCAGGAATAGGAAACGGTAATCCTCCCAGAGGCTAGGACACATAATCTTCAATAAGAAAGTTTAGAGCAGAAGATTCATTCAAGGAAATATTAAGAACAAAAGAAGAATTCAAGAGTTTTGGATATTGAAAAACTGGTGGGGGACTTGACTTTAGCAATTAAGAAAATTGAAATTGGGTCTTCGGATAAAACAACATTGTTTTAAGGAGAACCTAAAGAAAAATTGTTCAAAACATACCCGGAAAACAGACTTGAAACCAATCCCTTTCTTCCCTATGTATCCAGCATTAGATCCTTTCTTTGTTGAATTTCCAACATCACAAAGTGCTCTCATATTTTGAGCAGAGAAACCTCGCTCATTATTCAATACAGCTATACCAGAATCTTGAAGAATAAATGTAAGAGTTGGTTCCACATTTTCTGGATAATTATTGTCATCAGCATTTTGAACCTGAATCAAAAGGAGCAATTATCAGGCACAGGACATATTGACTCTCAAAAGCTACCAATAGTTTTACTAATAAGTGCCAACAAGATAAACAAATTTTCAAATTTAAGAATGGATGATAAATGTAAACGATTTCTTACTATCAAATGCACATGACAGTGTAAAATGATACTGAAGATTTAAATTGAATTGCTCTAAGATAATGACACTCGGTTGTTCAACCTCCTGCATAGCAGGGACAATCTATCAATGGTGCGGATATGATGTCACTACTCCAAAAGTTAAAATCATCCAGATATGAGGAACATTTTCAGGGTGTTATCTCTGTCATCTTAAATCTATATTAGATACTAATTTATCACTTCTCAACAAAATTCAACTTCTTAAGTATGTAAAAGTGAAACTCATCTGTCTGTCAGGTAATAATGTTGAAGCTTAACATCATCTAAGATTTTCAGACATTGTATTTATGAACAAGAATAAGAAAAAGAATAACAACGAATCACAAATATCCTCCATTTCTCCTTTATTACTAATCACAAGATAAAATATTAAAGAATTATTCTCACCAACTCAAGAATAAAATGTGAATCTTGAGAATATAGTTCTTGTGAAAGGCAATGCAGTGCTCTCCCTAACCGGGCATGTTGCTTCTTCAACATGAAAGTATCAGTATCAGAAAGACTTGAATCTAGGCCAAATTCATCCCGCCTGATGGATTCAATAAGCAGTGAAGCATCCATATCTGCACCATTTTGAAATGAACTTCCCAGGCAGCAACCGTTAGATTCCTGGTTAGATTTTTCTTGATCAACTGTTGCAGTGACTTCAATATTTGCTTCAGGAATAGGAGACTTATCCAAGGTATATTGGTCATGATCCCTTGCGTTTATATCAGTTTTGGCATCTTTTAAGCTTGAAACTCGAGTACAATGAATGTCAGAGGTGTTGTTTGAAATAATTGCATGGTAATCATTAATCCATTCAGAAATACCCAGAGATAGACCTACTTCATGAAGCATGAAACGTTGCTCAATATTGCTGCATTCACATAAAATAGCTGAAGTAGCATTCTTGAAAACAGATTGCATCCCAGAAAGCAACAAGTCAGAAGCAAAACTGTGAAATTCTGCCGGTAAGTAACCAAGACAATCAAGCACAAACCTTGACAAAATGGATGCAACTTTACTCACTTTATGTATGTGTTTACTAAACTCACTTCCCATTTTAGCATTTGAAATTTCAGTTAAAATTTTTGTTTTACTTAATGCTTCCACAGACTGAGAGAGAGCATTCCCATCATCACTAACTTCAACATCTTCTACAGAGTTTCTAAACATAACTTCAAATGCATGACAAGCATGGCATTTTAAAAGTGACAATGGAACATATTTTTCCCCCCCTACAAGTGAGATCAGAGACAGCAAATGCACTGCAGTTTGGAAAGAGGATCCTTGAACTGCGGCCTCCAGGAAAGAGTCCAAGGAAGCAGAATGATCTAACCGTATCACCTTTCCATCTCTGGTAACTAAACACAACAATTCCTTGGTATTTACGTCATTCAACAACCATGATATTAGCGGGCCTAGAAAGGGCGCAAACTTAAGATCCCAATGAGACCACTTGCTCAAGTCAGACAACATTGGTGCCTTGAGTAAGACTTCAATCGCATTTTTTGCTAGAACATTTTCAGTGTTTTTTTTATGGCTCATCTCAGACCTATCAGCCATCATTTCTGACCAATTATTATCTCTATCACTTGATGACTCTCCGTTATAGTTCTTTCCTATAATAGTTGCCGAAAATACAACACATTTTGAAGTCACACAAGATTTATGTCCCTGAACGGCATCCAGCAGATTCACGAGAGAGCCATCTTCTACAACTTCAAACTTAATTGAAGGGAACTGCCTCGTAAGCAGCATGGATACCATTTGTTCAGTTACTGTCTCATTCTCCCACAAAGTACTAAGAGCCTGAGATACTAGAGCAGTCAATTGATTTGTGGACATGCAGGCCCCAAAAGAGGAATTTTCACATCTACCGTTATCAAACAACTTCAGTAGCTCATGAGGCAACTGGTTAATGTGCTTCTCAAGGAATGATATGAAATCTCCATAACCAAGAGAATCGAAGTTTTTAATACCAAATTGCTCGGCCACCCAATTTTCACAGCTGCAAAACTTCCTCAACAACGCAATTCTATATTGCATAAGTGAGTTGCTACTAATTCTATTTATTTCATTGTCATGGTCAAAATAAGTTCCAATTTTTCTGATGACATCACCAGAAGAAATACCTGTGACATCCAATAATGAAGTTTGCATGTCAGCAACAATATAAAAGATAGCAACATAATAAGGAAAACTACGACAAAAAGTAGCACAATAATGTTCATATCCTTGAGAATTTAAAAGAAAATAAATTCTTAAGTTCTCATCAAATAGATTTTAAATCATTAACATATAAATTTTAAATCATTAACATATAACTCCAATATACAATTATGCATATAAAATACTCAGCAGATTAAGCTGTCTTAAGTTCCAATTGCAGTTCACTGTAATTATGTGCTTTTGACTAGTTACGTAAACTGAATAAAGGAACAGATTGTCAATGTTAGAAAATATGTCAACCACAGTTTGATTTAGAGGCAAAACACTCACATTTTGCGTTCTCTGTGTTATCCATTGTTTGGACTGGTACATTTTCCTGACATGGTCCAACATCTATAGTCTCGTATTCAGAAGACCGCTTGGTTGGGGAGTTACTTAATTCACCATCAATGATATCTTGAAAAGTATCATACATGTTGTTCCTCATTCCAGATTTGATAGATGAAACCTATAGCATTGAAGAGTGAGAAAATTTCAAAAGATGATTATATACACTTTTACCAAGAAGCCTATAAGTCAATACATTTGTTCCATAAGAAAGTCACATAACCAAGCAGCAGAGAAAATATACATTGACCAAAATGATAATTGAACTATTAATACAGAATATAAATATTAGTGTGAAAAAAATGCATTATAAATAATAATAATAATTTTTTTTTGCACAGCCAAAAATAAATAGAATAAAATGGAACACTTCAGGGGTGTTCCAACTTGTTTCCAGAAAAGTGTACCGGCCAAGAGTAGCCAGAGCCCGAATAGGGACCAATACACAGTCAAACCAGAGAAAGCAGAATACATATTGAAAAAATGTCACCTACACTACTCTACTCCCTCCCCCTACCAATACAAAGTAGTACACACCCAAAGTAAGCAGCTTCCTCACCTTCTATCCCGGTACATCTTTCTCAGAAAAACAAGAATCTCCTTCCTCGTAAAAACACCTGCATGTATCCCCTCAAACCTCTCATGGTCAAATTTTTGTATTACCCCAGGGACTTCAGACATTTAGTAGGTGAAAAGTGTCAATCCAAATATGAAAAAGTGCACCCCTTAAACTTGTGCTTAAACCAAGACCAACCCTTAAGTTGAGGTATAGTAAATATTTTCGTTGCATCCACTATCCCTCTATTAAACACCACTTTGTTCCTTTGGTTCCAAATCTCTGTCACAATAGTCACCTTTCCATGCTACATTAACAGTATGTCGTCGAAACAAGCAGCAAAAACTCAGGAAATGCGCTTCAATAGTTTCATGTCTGACATTAACAATCCCAACCCACCTTTCACATTGATCCCAAACGTTCTGAGCTACCTTACACGTGACGAACAGATGTTGGCCAGATTCTACACTTTCTAGACACAATGGACAAGACAAGCTCGTTAGTTGCAAACCTCTTAAAGATAAATTAGATCTGGTAGGTAATCTATCCACCATTAGCCTCCAAGAACACACCGCCGCCGATGGATCGATCTTAAGGCCCCATAAAATCTTAAAAGCCTCTGAAGCTTGCATTTGATCCTCCAGATTCAGCACACTATACCCAGATATAACCGTATACTTTTGTTGTCCATCTCCTACCCACACCAGCTTATCCTGACCTTCAACGCGCCAACGTACTTTTGAAATCATAGCCAACATTGTTTCTTCTTCTTTCTTTTCCCATACAAACCTTTCCCTTCTCCAACCTAACTTCCAAGTTGAGCACCCTTGCCTCATAATATGCTCTCTATGAACAAGATCGCCTACCTCACTGTCTAAACATTGCGTAATCGTGAACAACCTTGGAAACTTTTCTTTCAACACCTGACCATCCACCCATCTATCATCCCAGAATTTAATGCTCAGCCCATCCCCTAGAGACCACTAACATCTACGATCGAACCAGTTACCTAATTCTACCTTAGCAAAGATCCTACACAGATCCTGCTACCATGCAGATTGCCTCCTATGGGTTAGGGTGGCATCCAAATTCCTCCAGTTACCGTACCTAGCATTAAGGACTTTAGCCCACAAACCCTTCTCCATCAGCCTATACCTCCATTTCCACTTAGCTAATAGAGCGTCATTAAAGCACTCGATGTCCTTAATTCCCAGGCCTCCTGCTTCTACTGGACAACACACCTTACTCCATTTTACCCAAGCTATCTTTCTATCATTAGATCCCCAACCCCAAAGAAACTTTGCTTGGATTTTCCTAATTTGATTACAAACAGCCTTAGGTGCCTTGAAGAATGAAAAATAAAACAGTGGCAAAGCAGTAATCACAGACTTAATAAGGCAAATCCTTCCCGCCGTTGACAACATTCTACCTTTCCATAAAGAGAGTCTAGACTTAATTTTGTCAATTATCGGGTTCCATAACACAACTCTCCTAGGATTACTACCAATCGTTACCCCTAGGTACTTAAATGGAATAGCCATTTGTCTGCAATTTAAGCATTTAGAGAAAACAATCAAATCTAAGTTAGAAATACCAACAGCCCCTACTGCACTCTTATGGAAATTGACCCTAAGCCCTGAAACCAACTCTCCTCAAGATAGCTTTAATCGTCAGCACATTCTGATATGTAGGCTTGCAGACGAAGATCGTGTCATCTGCAAATTGTAACAAATCTACGCTCACTCTCTCAGAGCCCACTTCCACGCCATTAAAAAAGTTAGTCCTTTTAGCTTCCCTCAATAATCCTGACAGGCCCTCCGCAACTAATAATAATAATAATAATAATAATAATAATAATAATAATAATAATAATAATAATAATAATAATAATAATGAATACTAGCCAACCATGAGCAAGAAAGGGAAAAAAAAAAAGAAACATCAACATGAAATCGATCCCAACAAGTTGTGAAATCCTAAAACCATCAAATAGCTGCAACCAAGAATACAACAAACTCTAAATGTGTTCTTAAATAATTCTAGCAAGTAAAACAATAACCTAGCAGTTGTAAATACAGATTATTAAAATAAAAATATTCTCAATACCTTCATATTAATTAAGAGAAGATATCTTTAAAATCTTCCTACTTATTTCAACATATTTTTATTTTCTTATTATAGACCGTTTGATTGTTACAAATAGAGGTGATGCGAATGTAATGTGTATGATGGCTATCAATGAAATATTTTTTTATTACCTTACATGGTTCAACTTAGTATCAAATCTCCCTATCTTGGGAGTTTTATTTCTGTTGCCACGAAAAGAACAACCATCATCATTGTTAGTTATGTCGCAATTGTTATTGAGGTTGTTGTGAGTTGCCTCAATTGTCCTATAGTGGAGATCAAGTGGGTCAAATCACTACCTAATCATGGCACTTGTGATGATACACTCTTCAGTAGAAAGAGTTTTGCCTTGACTATAAGTTATAACTTCTAGTCTATTGATAAGCACTCAATATAACAATTGGTATCAAAGCCAAGGTCATGAGATCGATTCCCAACAAGACAATTGCTGAGGAAAGATTCTTGTTGGTTGCATGAATTGTCCCGTAGAGAGACGCCAAGCATGTCAAATCACAACCGAATAGTAGCGCTTGGGTTGCTACACTCTTAAGTAGAAAGAGTTTGAGTTGTGCCCTAACTATTATTCCTACTTGCTCAACTAATGTATTTGTATTATATTATAATATATATATATATATATATATGTGTGTGTGTGTGTGTGTGTGAATACAAAGAAGAGTACATTACATGAAAAAATAAGGTATACCCTATAACACTCAACCCATAGGCTAGATACATATAATTGAAAAGCATCTTTGTGAAAGTTGTACAATACAATAACAACCATAATTTTAACACTCCCCTCAAGTCGGGGCATATAATTAGAGAAACCAGGAATCTTTCATATCCTAAATACATCAAAAGAACGAATGTTAAACTATTTTATCAAGTGGTGGATCTTTTGGTCCAACTCATAAGTGTTCAAAAAAGGTTTGAGGGTGGTTCTTTTGGCTGGGGATGAACTTATTAACGAGGCAAGGGAAATAGTACAATAAGAAGCAAAATAAGAGGATTTTGTTGAAAGAAAGGAGGATGAACATCAAGAGTTAGATTGGCAATGGTTGGAGTTATCAGCTTGTTCAGCTAGCATACAACTCAACCGCAAATAATAAAATTGCAAGGAGAAATACATGGTCGAAAGGTGCTAATTCTAAATTGTCAGTTGTCTTAGTCACAACTTCATTTCAACAAATTTGGTACTAAAGTTGGGATTAAAGATTATCTGACAAATTCTTATAGATTGGGAGATGGGTAAAGAAAACAAACTCAAGGCCAACTTAAGGACGTTAATGTGAAGATGGGTGATTATAATTTTTCAAGGGAACTCCAAACTGTTTGAATTAGGAATAAATGTTATTTTGGCATGACTTGGTTAGCCATTGGAGGAACCTTTTTCTCACCATGATCAAAGGGCTATAATCAAAGGAGATCCTAGTTTATCTAAGGCTATTATTTCTTCCAAGGCATTGCCGAAGTTAACAGAAACAAAAGATCTTATCAAGCTTTGGATAGTAGAAGCACAAGCCATGGAAAATTTAAAGAAGCATCAGGGGGAAATGTCTGTAGATTTGGTTTCCAAACTGAGGATGAGCAACTTCAACAAATCCTAAAAGCATACAGTATTTGCATACCCTAAAGGTCTACCTCATATTAGGACAGAAATTCAACCTTTCTAGCAACACTATACTGAAGCCCTGTGCTTTTATTCAAAAAGAAACATGTTCGAAGTTTTGTATTGAATAAGATCCTTAAATAAAGCAATTGATTCAGATCAGTTCCCTATTCCTATGGTTGAAGAATTATTAGATTAATCATAAGGAGCTAAATATTTTTCTAAAATAGACTTAAGGGCAAGTTATCACCAAATTAGGATGTATAAACCTCATATACACAAAACAGCATTTAGAACACATCAAAGGCATTCTGAATTCTTGGTTATGCCTTTTGACTTAACTAATGTCCCAGCTACTTTTCAATGTACAATGAATTCAGTTTTAAAATTGTTTCTTAGATGATGTATTTTAGTGTTTTTTGACAATATTTTGATCTACAGCAGAACTTGTGGCTAACAAGGTTGTTTCAAAAGGCAAGAGATAGGGTATTTGGGTCATGTTATTTCACAGCAAGGAGCTTCCATGGACCCTCAAAAGATTGAAGCTATATTACAATGGCCTATTACCAAGACTAGCAGAGCTGAGAGACCAACATGTTATTATCGATGTTATAGACAAAATTATGGCAAGATAGTCAAACCTTTGACAGATTTACTAATAAAAGGAAATTTAGAGTGGACTCATGAAGGTCTAAACACCTTTAGAAAGCTGCAAAATGTTTTTACTACAGCTCCAGTTCTAGTGATGCCAGATTTCTCTAGGAATCTTCCCATAGAATGTGATGCATCAGGGAAAGGATTAGGGGCAGTCTTTTCCAAGAAAAAAGACCCAGAGCTTATTTCAATAAAGCTTTGGAAGACGCATATCTTACCAAATCTATATATGAAAAAGGGCCTATGGCTTTGGTCTTAGCTATTCAGCATTGGCATCCTTATTTGTTGGGGCAGAAATTCAGTGTATATAGATTAGAAATATTAACATAATAGTTTTTAAATGTTTTTGTTTAAAGAGTTTCTAATTTATATATGAATATTATCAAACGTCTTTACTTTCTGGTTTTTGCTATTTTCTTTAGTACAGAGTTGAAATGTTCAATCATTATGTTAGAAGAATAATGTTCATTAATACGTCACTTAAAGGTTTTTCAATCAACTTTGAAGAGCTTGCCATTTTCTAATTGTTGCCTGTTTGTAGCTACATTGTTATATATACCTTAAACTGGATCAGATTCACATTGAGAAACAGTTATCTCTAATAGGGTGTCAAACAAATTAACATTGGCTTACTACGCCAAGGATATATAGATAGTACCGAATTAACAAACAAAAATCAATCATCTCTTAAAACCATCAACCTATTACATGTGAAAATGGGGGATTAGAGCTAAATTTAAAATGTTAATTAACTGATATACCGTAAAAGAAGTAAATAAAACTACATATGCAATGACAATAATATAATGAAATAAATAAAAGGAAGCTTACAGCAGCATTCAGTAACCCAATGAAAGGATATGACGAGAACAATTTTCTGATTTTCCTCCTGCTACCACGTTTTACTTTATAGAATTGAAGCATCCTCTCGAAAACCTACATATTAATTGTGTATTAAGAAAAAAGATACCAAAAAGCCTAACCAATAATTATATTCTCCAAATTTGCATATCTATAGTGTCTATTGAAATAGAAGAGAAATAATAATTCACAAACATTCAAATCAGTGTAGCACCACAAATAAAATTCTCAAAATGTGTCTTTTCTATATCAGATTCCAATTTTATATCAGATAGACAAAATGAACCTGCCTCCAGGGAGAGGTTGGGAACAAGCATAGATATAATAAGTATCATCTCATTTGAGTGATCTTTAACACCTACCTCAGCAACCGTGCGATCCAAACATGCCTCCTTCCAAGTTGTGACAAAAAATTGCAAAGAATCATTAGTGATTGAAAGATCTCCTTCCATATTGATTGGTACCTTGGTTTTGACTGGTTTGCTACCGTTATGGACTGGGGTTACAACACGTCCCAATCGGTTTCTCTTTTGCAACTTATAAGAAGAAGATCTTGTAGAAGTTACATTTTCAAATTTCCTTTTCTTTCTAGGTTGCTGACAAGACTCGTTTTTAAGGCTGCTATTAACAAGGGACCCCACCATATCACTCCTCACCCCAAGTCGTGCCATCTCTTCAGTTGCAGATGGGTAGGGGCAACTAGTTACTCGTTCTGAACTTCTAGTGAATTGTGATGATGGGTTTGACTGGCTATCCATAATGTTATTACTTTGTTCATGTCCAGAAGAATCACTATCTTCATCTTCTGAGCTTGATGACGTAAATCTTATATGCTTTCCACAAAAAGACTTTTTTACAGGAGAAAAGCATTCAACACGTTGTGTAATAGCATTAAAACGTTCGTCTAACTGCCTTTTTTGAGAGGAAGAGAGAGGACGCTTCCCAAACTTATCAATCTTCAAATTTGAGGTCTTCAAGCATTTTTCTAATGTTGATTGCTCAGAATTTCTAGCTTCTCGTATGGCAGATATATGCATTCTGTGAATATAAAATCATTAATTCAGATAAGAAAGCCTATCTAAATCCAAACAGAGAACAGAGAACAAAAACCTTGACAACATAAAAGCAATAATTTCTCTCGTCCATGAGCTTTTTAAGAAGGTTGTGGAGGTGGATATTGTTTGCTGATAGCACTGCATGTTTTCATAGTGAACTGTCCATGCACATTTTTGGTCTTTGTGTTCAAAAATTACACTCAAATCTTAATACAGAACATTTGAAACTACAACACTTATCAAGAAAATAAGTCCAGCAAAAGAATGTCTCAATCACTGAAATTAAAGGGGAAAATGGAGATATGAATATGATTCTTGGCATAGACATATTGTGAGAAAAAGATAAGGGAGAAGGCTAGGAAAAACAATGCTACTAATAGACACATAAATATCTCTTCTTTAATAAACTAGATTGCAAAAAAGTCAGGTTAAAACTATTACCAGAAAAAGTAAAAGCTATAAAACACAGGAAAATACAATTTCAAGAAAAAGGGTTCCAATCCAGCCAAAAGCTAGGTTATTCTGAATTAGTTTGTATGAATCCCAAAAGTTGAAGGTATCTCAAATAATTTCAATAACCAATTCAAAATATTCGGACCTAAATTTACATTCAAAGATGCAAATATAAAATACTCCCCCTTTCAATCTGAGTGTTCAGCATGACATAATCATATAACTCATTTTTCTTAAACAAAAGTTAGTTTATGCGAATGGACTGAGGAATCTTCCATGAGAGCTAAACCAGATAATTCATTTGCAAATTATGCCTATATCAACACTGATACTATAAATATTAAATTTTGATCCACTGCATTAAATATCCTACAAGATATAATCCATTAAGAATTTTACTGGCTTCCTAACTGCACTTGTTTACTTAGCATTATATCAAATCTCCCATGTCATCAATTTTCGTGAGGAGCGTGAATCAAATCATTATCACATATCACTTCCACTTTCTGATGCTACTTATGAACCATACAATTCAACCAAAATGTAAGTGAAACAAGAAATAACATACCCCAAGTTGTTAATCCGAATCCCAAGCAATTCCTTGCATTTAACCAATCGCTGCTTGGCAATAAAATCCAAAAACTGTTCAACCTTAATAATTTCGTTACTTCTAGAAGCATCCAAAAACTCACTCAAAAACTGAATTATCTCCTCACTCGTTATCTTAAACACCTGGGTGACATCAGAGCGAAGGGAGAAATAATGAATAACCAAAGGATGTCGCAACAGAGGTCCCAATCCTAGCGCTTCAAAGTTATCAACACCCTCATTCTTGCATATTGCCACTTCCAAATCATACAAGGAAGTGATCCTCCGGACCCCAACAAAGCAATGAACAAAAGCATTCACCTGCACATCAATCAATGCATAATAATCCCACTTTACTACGCAAAATTACCAAAATACTATAAAAAAATACCTAAAGAGGCCTAGAAGCATTGGAAATCACGTTAAGTAGTCTGCCCAATATTCAAAACCACTTAAAAATTGGTCCTTAAACTTTACTGGTTTACATAAAGTTAAAACTAAAGAGACAGATATTCAATATTTGAGGATTGCTTAAATGTTTTCTATTACATTAGGAGCCACTTAGGAGAGAGTATTAGTAATACTTAAGGTTCACATATTGATGGTTTCTTCATTCATTATTCAATTCAATGACTAACATAATCAATTTTTAACCAAATATTCCCAACGAGTGATATGATAATGCATGAATGACATGATATTCATACCTTGCCTTCGGTCATCATAAGGCGGTGAAGGGAGGGCACTTGCTGCATTTTGATGCCCAGGGAGTTCCAAGAATCGACTTGGAGCATCAACAGAGCGTTCTGGGAGACCTCCCACGCCGAGACGGAGCCACCGGCCGCGAGGAGGGCGCTGTAGGCGGCGGCGGCGGCGCGTTCAGCGTGGTCAATTGCGAGTTTATAGTTTGGGGGCGGAGGGGGCGGGTACTGAGGAGGGAAAGACCGAGCATTGTTGGGGAATGAGAAAGACGGCGGTGGTGGTTGGAAGAAGGCGGCGGTGGGATTGGGGACATTTAGAGGATACTGCGGCGTCGATTGTTGGGGGAAGAAGTTGTTAAGGTTTGGAGCATTGGCGGAGTGCGGCGGTGGCGGTGGCGGCGGCTGTCGATGGCCGCCGCGGAAAGGGAAAGGATGACCGTTCATTCGCGGAAAATAAGAAGCGAAGGAGTGACACCGCCGCACACGCACGGTACGTTAAAGTAAACAGACAAGACTAGTGCAACCAGTGAAGTCGAAGCTATCATATACGAGGATTTAGGGTGCGTTTTATGTTTGGAATCAAGAGTGGGGGGAGGAAAAGTAAATAGAAAGAGGATGAAATATGTGGTGATTTAAATTTATCTTGTTAATAATATTTTACAAAATCATATGGATTTAAAAATAATTAAATTTTTAAAATAATTTTTCAGTCAAATAAAATTAGTTTGCTTACATTTCAAATAAAAGAAAATTAAGATTTGTGTAAAATTGAAAAAAATAAAAATATTATTTATTTTAATATATATATATATATATATATATATATATATATATATATATAATGTCATCACAATTATTTAGACTAATATATTTTAATGTTTCATTTTTTTTCTTATATTTAATTTTCATCTTAATGTCTTGATTATTTTTTTAATTCAAAATAAATATAAATTTAAAACATTTTTTAAATCCATAATCATTACATTCATTATTTGTATTTGGCTAAAAAAATATACTAAACACATTGTTTAGTATTTTAAATTTACCTAATTTATTTCACATCAAATATATTAAAGAGTCTCAATACCCAATTTTTACATAACAAATAAAATTATTTTTGAAAAGAAAAATAAAACAAAAAGTATATTTAATTGATTTTAAAATAATATATATAAAAAAAAAGTTTTTAATTAGTTAGAAGAATAAAAATATTTTTTTAAAAAAAATTAAAATGAGTGCTTTAAAATTTCAGTGTAGTTTTCATGTTTATTATGATTTGAGGGTTCTGATTTTATTTTTAAATTTGGAAATTTTTGAATTTATTACTTGAAAGTTCTCATTTTATTTTTAATTTTAAGATTTTTGGATTTATTATAATTTGAGGATTCTGATTTTATTTTCAATTTAAAGATTTTTAGACTTATTACAATTTAAAGATTCTGATTTTATTTCTCATTTAAAATTCTTTGTGTCCCATATTTGATTGCAATAACCCTTAAACTCAACAAGGATAAGGTTCCAACCAAAAACAACACCACCATATTTCATTCTATCATCCCTTTCTTTTCTCATTCACAATCAAAAGTCATTCACAATAAGCCATTTAGAATCAAAGTGGACACTAGTAGGTTACACAGGTATAATTTTATTTGCATTTCATATCTTATTGAATCTCAATTTCAATATCATCATTCAAATCAACAAAAAAACACAACAATTACAACTCCGACAACCCTTCACATCATTATTTGCACCCTCTTTTTTTATTTACATACCACGTTTTATTTATCCACCTACTAGCTTTGCTTGTTTCTTTTTAAAAATATATATAATAAAAACTAGGTTTGTGTATTTGGTTTGACATCTCTATTAAATATTTTGTAATTTTTTATGAGTACAACACTACCATATTTTATTTTCTTTCCATATGCAATAATTAAAAAGAACTTTGTACATTACAACTTGTAAATAAATTGATATATTTGTATAGTACGCATCATTTAATTTTATTATTTAAAATATTTTCATACATAAATAGTACGTTTAGAATAATTCTTTTAGATATCAAAATGATTGCATGCATCATCCAATATTTAGTGAAAAACTTTGGAAATAATCATTATTTGGGTATTTGTATCGTCCACATCATCTTATACTCAATATCCTTTTAAAAAAATAAAAGATATATTTTTCTGAAAAATAAATAGTTTACATTATCTCCGCTAACGGTATGACTTATCAAGAGTATTATGAATAGTCATTATCTCGAACTTTAAAATTTTCTAAAAAGTCCTAAAATATTAAAATTTCCAAAACTATAAAATTATCAAATTTTCCAAATATCAAATTTTCAAACATTAAAAAATATAAATAAATAATAAATAAATACACCAACAATCATTTTCTATCCAGTTACATAAGCCCTCATTTTCCATCATGGATGGAAATACGTAGAACCAAGGTTCATCCTTGTCAGGTCCAAAAAAAAATTGTTTCTACTTGTATTTCTGTTTTTGTTTTTTTTTTAGAAAAATAAACATGCTAAGAAACCACACTAGTCTTACTCATTTGATTAAAGGTACCGTTTTAAGACTGGCGTTGTAGGATACTAATACCTTCCCTACATGTAATTGACTTCCGGACCCTAACCCAATTTCGCAGACCAATAAATCATGTAAGACGCAAGTATTATTGTCTGTAAGACAAAATAACATTATGCAAGTCCCTCTTTACATTTGATATGGAGCTTATATGACCAAAACATATGATTAGACAATACGCACAAATGATATTATATGTCTTGAATATACATATGTGTGTACTATTTGGATGTAGGAAATGTTTACTAACTTTGTCAGCCAAAGAGGTCCATAAAAAATGCATGTTAAAGTTAACATAAAATGATCTCTTGGGAAAAGAGTTGAAGTTGTCTTTGTCACCCACTTCCTAACACAAGAACATTTCAACTATGATCAAGTTATCTATCTTATACGATATGTACTTAACCATGAATTAGTGCAAAAAGCTATACTACCTAGGAAAATAGTCAAATATCAAGGACATTGAGATATGATAAAATAATTAAATGCACCAAGTATTTTTAACCTCGACAAATGTAGAAAATATCACAAAAGAACTTAAGTTGCTTAACGGATATAAACAATATCTTGATGGTTATATTCTTTAAATATCTATATAAAGTCTACAATCAAGAAAAAGATGAAGAGAGCTAGCGAGGAATTATGCCAAATTGTTGCTAAGAATAAGAGCATTCCTCAAAGCTTTAGAAAAATTATCTTAGAGCCCAAAGTTATAAGGCAACTGTCTTATAAATTAAAAGAGATGATAAACAAGAACACTAAAAGTGATCAATCAAACACCAACGAGAGATAGAGCTTACATTTCTATTCATCAAAAGATGTAACCCTTTCATAGAGTGAAAGAACATGTGAATTAGGAGAGAAAACATACATTTTATATTTGTCATCAGACGCAACCCTCCCTGGTGACCAAACCCAATAATCTATTGAAATACTCATGTTAGACCATAATCACGAGTCAATGTTAGATAAACAATACTCAAGGAAGTAGTCAAGAGTGACTAGGTGTTTGAAGAATACTCGATTAAGCTAGGAGTGACTTGGTAAAGAATGCTTATTTGAGTTTGGAGTGGCTTGGAAAGAATACTTCTTGATGAGATCACTCAGAAGTGGATTTGATCCGTAAAAATACTCATTAGCCAAGAGTGGCTGGAGTCAATAATACTTATTAAGTTAGGAGTGACTTGAAAAAGAATAACCCATGGATTACACATGAGTGACTACGAGCCAAAAAATACTCTAATGTACTTTGCAACACTAATTTGCCTAGTTGAACTTGATTTTCGGTCAAGAACTAGATGTGATATGTTATGAAAGATGAACCAACATAAATTTCTATAAGTATTCTTTCTCGTCCTTATCTTCTCTACTTTACATATTATTATCATCTATACTAACTCAAGAAGAAGAGTCTTTGCGAGAATACGAATCTAGTTTCTTTTATCAAAGCATATTTAAAATCAAGTTTCTAAATTTCTTTCTGTATTGGTTGGTCAAATGCAAAAACTATAATATGATCACTTGGTAAAGTAAACAATAAACTATGTTAATAAAGTCATTTAATAGAGTTGTAAAATTTGCATCTGATGTGACTGTTTAGACTAAAATAGTTACTATTTCATCATACGAAACTTATCGAAAATTATTTATGAAAATATACATCCATAACTTTTTCAACCAATCAACTTAGATCAAGCATGCATAAGTTGTGATCTTTCATATACAAGAATAATAAGTTAATCATTGACCAAAGCCATTGACAAAACATCATAGACAAAATGATTAAGTGGAATTAACTAGTTGCGTTTGACATGATATATCGATGAAAGAGTTATGCTCTAATTGCTTTACAAACTAAATCATCGTCTGAATACTATTAGTTAAACAATATTCATCAAAAGTTTTTGAATTTGATTAAATAACAATTCAACTATCATATTGTGTGGTATTCCCTTTTCTCTACAATTATTTAATAGCTAAAGGATTAATGAATGCAATGTAGTGCAATTGTGGAAAACAATATATTAAGTGCAATTGTGTATTTAAATTTTTGCAATTTTTCACTTGTATCATTTGAGTATACATAGTCAGGTAATAAGAAGATGAATATACTATGATATATTAAAAAGCTTCCCAAATTTAGTTTTAAGTTCCCCCTTCTTTAGTTAAATAAATAGGTATAACATGCAATGTAAAAGATTAAGAAAAGAGAAAATACTCAATATTTTTATATTGGTTCATTTTATTATGTCCAGTTTTTGACTAACCATCCAAGTTTAACTAAACAAATTATCATTGAGAAGTATAGTGTCGTATTCTTTCCCAAGTTACTCTTTACTCAATACAGTATTTTTTAGAGTCACTTCTGATTTAACTAAGTATTCTTTTTACAAATCCTGACTCAATACAAATTCAAAGTTTGAGTGATCAAAAGATCACATTTTTTGCTCACTAGAGAGGTTATATCTTTTGAAGTATAAAAAGTTTAGGCTATCTCTTCTATTTTTCTAGAATAAACACAAATAGTATTCTTACAAAGCTTTTAAGACATAAGAATATTTTGACAGTGTTTCAACACTTTACAACATAGTTTCTCATTTCTTGAATTGCTTTATATAAGGGCTCAAGAAAGTAATTGTTACATTCCATTTTTTGGCCAATGAGTAGCTTTGAACTCTTTTCAACATTTTTTTTTCTCGCTTCATCATTTGTTGAGCCTGGACATTAAAAAACATTAGATGTGCTTCATGCAATACTAATTTCTCTTCTCTTTTTCATGCGACCTCTTTGATAGTTGGTAGTATTTATCTTTCTCTATAACAAAACTTTTTACACCAAAAAATGATAAAAATACACACTGTACACGATAAATAGTATAGTTGAGTTAGGTTTAAATATTACATGTGTTAAGAGGGTTAGCAAACATTGCAGCTTTAATCATTTTTGTCCTCTACTGCTTAAAGATAAAGGTGTTTTCTATCAAAATATGATATTGTAATTGGTAGAAGACGATTGATTCATATAAGACATGCTTTGAAGACTAACATGAGAAAGAAAATGATTCTTCTTTACTGTGAAAAAGAAGAAAAAAAGATTTGAAAGAAGATATGATGAAAAGTTATACAAACTTGATGAAAAGTCAAGGAAAATAAGGGAATAAATTATAAAGCAAGAGGAAAAGTTAAAAAGAAAATTAGAAGAAAGGAGAAAGAAGAAAGACAAAACATAAAAAAAAGGAAAAGAAAGAAAAAGAAGAAAGAGAGGAAAAAAAGAAAAGAATAGCAAAAGGAACATAGAGAAAAATAAATGTTAGAGGAAGAATTACCTCGTCTGGTAATATAGTTGAGAAATCATTAAAAAAGAATTCAAAACTTTGAATTCTTCTTCTAATTTCAAATTATAAATCTAACTTTTCTTTTAAAATTACTTCCAATTCAATTTTTTTTTTGTCGCCTTAGGGAAGAGTTGCATGTCAAGAAACAATGACAAAAATAAATTGGAAAAGAAAAGGAGATATATGAATAAATAAACTTGATAAATAAATATGCTTACAATGTTTTGGATAAAATTTGTATGGACATTTAGGGACGTTTCTTTACTTTTTATTGCTTTTGAAGGCATTTCTATTCTTAGTTTGCTTAAGATTGAATTAGTTGTGTAATTTGAGAGAATTCATTTGGTATTGTTTGGTGTTTTCTATAGGTTAGTATTTGATCTTAGGGAAGGTCTACAAGATGTTTAAATTTGTGGAAGAATTCTCTCCAACGTAGGGAGGGTACAGTAAATGCATGAGGGGTCAACAACACATTTAGAATCTCTAGAATTTTTTTTTTTTGGTAATTTAGAGTTAATTTTGTGTCATTTTTATATTGGGCCTTCTATTTGTTTTTCTTAAAATATTTGTAATTAGAGACTTTTTAAAATTAGTTTCTACTTTTAAAAGGCTTATTGGATGGGTGTAATTAGTGATTTTATCATTGAATATTAGGTTCATAATATAAAATACTTCGTGTGGACTCTTTTACTCATAATATATATGTTAGAATTTGAAGCTTTAGCGTTGTGAGAGAAATTCTCTTTTAGTTCTTGAGTAGAACTTTCGATTCCTATATTTGAATTGCTTGTTTAAAGTGGTAAATTTTCCTAAACTTATCAATCAAAATTACGGTGTTTTCATATTATCAATCTTGAATTGTGGTGTCTTCTCCATTCCTAATCTCTTTTCATTTTTTTTTTATTTTCTCAATCATTTGGTGAAAATTTTTGAAATCGATTATAATATAAGATTAAATCTTTATCAGGGATTCTTAAATAAATTTCATAAATTTTGTATAATAGAGTAGTATTTTGATTACAAATTTTAGGAATTGGAAATTTTTTGTCATATAAAAATAAGTACAATTAATAACTTTTTTGTTTTTATATTGAACCATCCCTAGTTAGATTGTCATTTACAAACTCTAAAATTTCAACCTAATCAAATTTATTACAAATATTCTTATACTGTTACTTCGTACTCACTCGAAAACACAAATTCATTAATGGTTATCTTTTTTGTGGTTCTTTCGAATAAAGTGCAAATAGATTATGTTATTTCTGACCATTTGAGTACAACATTACTCCTGATAACACGGGAGAATTACATTACGTCACACAATGAAAGATTTTTTAGCAGTTAGAAGTTTTTCTATCTTTTGTGCCCAACGTATTCAATTAACATTTAATCATATGTAAAACATTCGTTTTCTCTACGTAAAATGACTTCTATTTATGGACGTTTAACTAAGGACTATTGGAGTTTGTTTGTTAAATTGTCCTTTGGCCTGAGCTTTTCCGTGCATGACTGACTTTACACTAACACGTTTTCATACAGTAGTCGACATGTTAAACCTTAGACCACTTTAACTCTATAATTCTCTTTAAAGTATTCAAAAGCTCAGAAAGTTGATTCACTATATCATAATCAAATTAGAGATATTGAGTTAATGTTCATAAATGATCTCACGATTTGAATTCCTTCTTCTGATAACTACATGCATATGACAAGTACTCATTTATTGTTTTCGTCCAATCTTCGTATCATTCTGAACATTAGATCTTTGGGTAGACTTTTATCTTAATTTTATGTAACTGGCCTTTGTAAAGATTGTCATGCATGTAATTTTATGATAACTTTATGTAGCTTTTGAGTTGTCTTGCGTATGCATTATTTCTTACCATTAAAATCATGAGTTAGTTATAACAAAACTCTTACAATTAAAATCATGTTTAATTGATGACCTATTAATAAAATTTTTATTCAAAAAGTAAAAATATTATAATAAAAGTAATAAAAAAATATTTTATTGAAACATGTATTAATTTACATATCAAATCATAATATTTATAACTAAAATTAAATTTTAAAAATACATATTTTATTTTAAACTCTCACTTCAAATTATTAAATTTCATTTCTTTTTTTAAAAGGAGTCGAAATGAATTAATGACCTGACTTAGATCTAAGCCAGACCTAAAACTTCATTTCATTGAGAATACGGATAAGCCAAACTAACACAAATTTACTATCCGACCGACCTCTCGTATTGCCACCTCCAGAAATAGGAGATATCATTAAAGATAGTCAGACAAATTCACAGCAATTAGTCATTAAAATTTTAAATTTATTTTAATTTTATCTATCTGATTGATGTGTAAAGATTTTAATTATAACTTCAACTTGCAAGGTTTTTTTTAATGTCTTAGCAATGTGTTCATTAGAATAGAGGGCAGAAGTGAACATCATCAAGCTCGCATGCGGAGGTAAACCGTTAAAAAGTTAAATAAAAAAAATAAACAGTTTATGGTAATATAAGCGTATTTAACCGAGCTCACATTGACTCCCCACACAAAAATTACGGAAATATTAGAACTAAAATAAATAAATAAACAGCACTGCACTGAGGCTCACACTTAAATGCCATTTACAAGCATACAAATTTGAAAGAGATAGTACAAAAGCAAAATGGCAAGGACAATGGGAGAGAAACATTAGACTGACTGTACACGAAACTTGTTGGCAACATAGAGCAAATGACTAATGTTTGTGGTAGGATAATTTTGCAGTAACTTGAGATTTGAAGTGAAATCACCCGCAAGGAGGCGCTTGCGAACGAGAACAAGCATTGCACAGCATACCCGAAGAAGAGTCTCCTGCAGAGTATGTGTTAATTTTCATATATTTCAACTTCATAAAAGAACTATAATAAAGTACTTTTTGATTTTTGCTAAAACTATAAAGTACTTGGAGGCAGATAAAACAGTTTCAAATTTAAAGTGGCAAGTAGCAACACCGAAAGCGAACCACTCATCATTTGAGCACAATGAAGCGCAATGCAAAATGAATAAATTTTTTTACATATTCCAATATTTCATTGTTACAAGTTATAACAACCATATG
>Ga0099825_1000178_pt1 | contig 53993 bp, 13 predicted proteins | sample SiratroredBW_FD_76838 | JGI IMG/M metagenome (GOLD analysis project Ga0099825, IMG submission 76838) | Root nodule microbial communities of legume samples collected from California, USA - Siratro red BW | ecosystem: Host-associated > Plants > Roots > Nodule | place: USA: California | collected...
CCCCCCCCCCCCCCCCTGAGCTTTAATTTTCTTTTTTCTTTTATTTGTGTATTCATATCTTTATCCTTATTTGATATTTATTATATGCATTAGGTTATCTAGACTTACTTTTAACGGTACTACTTTGCGTATATATGACCGTTCTATACTATGTGAATGTTACTTCCTTCTTGTTTGTGTGACTGAGATCATTTGAGTAGGTAGATCATATTTAGACTTCTATAAATAGGAATATCCTCTCTCTCCTCCAAAACACACCTTCTCCTCCAAAACACACCTTCAAGTAGTCTTATCTAGGATATTCTTCTTATACTCTTGTTAGTTTTGTGGCCTCAGTATAAAAAAAATAGGTCAATGTTCACCTAGGCCTCGAGAAAATGTATTGTCTACGCTATTAGTCATCTTTTTGCTACAACCAATACATGGGAACGTAAACATTCAATGGGAGCAAACACATTTATTGAAACAATAGTCTTTTAAGAGTCACAATATAGACTAGTTTAGCTTACTTTGGCCTATTTCACATTTGGTGTATTTAAGATGGGTTGAGATAAATTAATCACTCAAAACTTATCCATTACTTGTTTCTACCCTCCATTGTAAACCCACATACTGAATCAAATATACGTTAAAAAAAGAGTAAAAAAATTGTATCCCAATGATATCTACTCACACAATATCTAAAGGTGGATGACATTCACATTAGAACACTAAACCTAAAAAAAAAAAAATAGACAATATAAAATGAACATAAAGAAACAATGATATCCAATTCGTGCAAGAAACATAAGCTTAACATCTTTTCTCGTAAATAATATAAGATGAGCCTAAAAAAATAATGATATCCAATTTGTACAAGAAACATAAAGACGTATAATAAATCACCACTTTTACTTTTGTAAAAATATTAAATATTTTTTTTCAAAACATTATGTATCATTCAACATAATCAATACATGTAATAAAAAAACCTTTTTTTTTTTTACTTATACGAGTTAACAAATAATATCACCCAATCCATAAGATGGTAAATTATATGAGACCAATAAACTAAAATACTAATTAATATTAGGTATTTAATGGTGGATTGATGAGTGAACTTGACCCCACCAAATTATTACTCTTATCGTCTTCGCAAGAGGATGTTTCATTCAGTAATCTTTTTTACCTTGATCAAAATCTAAGACATTTGAGGAAAGGAAGTACATATAACCCCTACAACATTAGCAAGAAGAGGGTGCGACTTATCAAAGATCTATGCTGATAATGGTTTGAGAGACTCCGGTTTTTGCAAGCTAGGAGAACATTTTTTCGTATGGTGTTAGGACATTCTCATAGATCTGGATTGATTTCATTGTTCTAGTTTATTGTTAACTATTAGCTACTTATCTACTGTATAAATTGCTCAAATTTTCGATCTTGTATTATTTTTTTCGTGTAATTGACTGTGCATTATATTGCCATGCGACGTTTACGAAAGAAATTTGCAACATGTGATAACATGATTGAGTTTACACAAGAAATGTCAGTGTTGCAGTCATTGATAACATAATAACTGCAATTCATTTACACGGTCTTGTTCATATCAAATTCAAAAGGCAGCATAAAAATGATAAAATAAAAGAGAAAGAATAGTTTTCCTCACTGCACATTTACAGTATAACTAGCATCTAGAAATATGAAAAATATATTTATTGCAACTCAGCAAAATTGAATTGGTTCAACTGGTGGGTCTAAAGTAATGTACACCACGAAACAATCCTAAATCTTCACAAGTTCATAAGCCATTTCAGCAGTGCATGTGCTTAAAATGAAAGCCAAAAGCTTTTCAACTCGTGAACACCTTATTCTTTAAAATCTTTTCCGCTTCAGTTACACTCAAATGTCTGAATCCATTCTCCTTCAACCACTTCTTCCCCCCTGCCTTACATTCTTCCACTATATTTTCATCCAACTTCAACAACTTCTGACCTTCACTTGTTTTTGGAAAAAATCCTTCAGGTCTCAAACACCATGACCCAAATACCCCAAATAAAACCTCCAAGTCACTACCAAATCTGTCAACACCACTTCTGTGAAATTTTACATTGCTCATAAGAATACCATTAAAAATCAACCGATCAATTCCTGCGGCCAAACTTCTCCAAAACCCAACGAAATCCCTACCGTTCAAACCCGTTTCTACCACCGAAGTTTTACTTTGCAGATAATTCAGGGCTTCTACTAGAGCCTTTGACACAGTCCATCCTTCTTCACCCCTCTGCCATTGCTTCTTGTTCTTCACATAATCTCTAGAATGAGAATCAAAACCCCTCAAAATAACTAGGGATATCTTTTCAACCCACTCTGTTCTGAACTCTTCCAACTTTTTTATCTCATCATCAAAAATAACTCTTCTGGAACTCTCTGGGAATCCTTCAGAATAGATATTAGCATTACTTTCCATTCCTGCCTCATCATCCTCATCCATCCCCATCTCAAGGAAGAAGACATCCTCAGACCATTCCTTTAGAACAGATTCGAAGTAATGAGCAGCATTGACAGAAATTGTAACCTTTAATACAGCATCATCATCAGTTAAGGCTGTCAAACCTTCAGCTTCTTGGCAGCGGATAAGTACGGAATCAAAAAATTTTCTTATAATAGGAAGACCTGCTAACCTGATAAATTTTGACCTCAGACTTACTCTAGGCAATGATCGACTGCGATCAATAACAGATGCTAAATGGCGAAGAAAGGAATTTGAAACCAGAGGAGACTTGTAATCATCAGTACAGGATGAAAGAACAGCACCTTCAACCTTTTTTATCCAATAATTCTCATTTTGGATGTCTGGTTTCAACTTATCTAGGGCATCATCTAGCTCTATTTCAGCCCATAGATTAAGCCAGTCTGGACGATCACAAAATATGGATAGAGATGAAATTTTCTGCATGATATCATCATCGTCGAAGGATAGCAATACCCCAGAATTCTCTACCAAAGACTTAATTCTTTTGTCAAAAGCTATCATCAAGTCAATGAGATGTAGCCATGATATTCTAGCAGATGACTGAGTCCCAGTAGCACTCTCTTCGTCTAGTTGACTAATATAATTAGGGAAAACTTCTTTCGCCATGTATGTGGTTAAGGAAGTTACCATTGCTGAGATCCATTCTTCTCTACAACTATAACCAAGTAACATTGCTTCATCAACCAATGGCTGCAACAATTCATCCACAGAGTCAACAAAATCCCTTGTGATTTTATATACAAGTGTGAAAATAAATTCCGGTTTATCAATCCATTTTGAGAAATGCCGTTGGGAAGCTAATGATAATGGATTCACGAGCTCTTCTATTACCCAAAGTGGTTGTTGTAGGGCAACTTCCCTGTCATGGCCCTCAAGTTGCCTAGCTTTCCTTTTCCTTTGCAACTCTTGTAGGTTGCACAAAGCCAAAAAGTTTTCAGAGTACCTGAGTTTAAGATCCGCTTGCATGCTCAGCAGAGGATTTGAGACTTGATTCGTGGTCCTTGCCTCTGAATTTGAGGAGGTAAAGGCCGAAAGAGGTGGGGGCCATCCAAGCGAAGAAAGAAGTGCTCGATGCTCAGAAATCGCTTGGGGCCTCAAAATAGCAAGAGCTCGATCCACTCTGTGATCAACAGCTGATACAAGATGCTTCCACTGAGGATGTGATTTTGTAATTGAAGTTAATATGCCTTCTGTTGTTTTCAGTGTTTTAATAGCAAGCATATGCATTTCCTGAAACATTTGAGATAAATTAAGTAATATAGCAATGCTACAGTTTCCACTATCATCTGGTAAATAGTATGAAAGCATGCTCACTTGTGAATTTTGACTTGCAGAATGTTTCCTCATGGTTTTGCTCATAGTATATGATACAGCATCCTCAATATCACCAACCAAATTATCAAGTTTAAGCGCTGTCTCTGGAAGACAAAACAAACAAAGGAGTCTCAAGAAACAAACAACATTCACAAAGGTCACACCTAAGAACTCAAACCAAATGCAGTATGTATGACGACAACTACTGAAAAGCATAATATTTCTTGACAATCACAACAAATCCATATCATAAAAACCATTAAAATTGACTTCTTCATAAGTTAAAATTAACTTATGCACAAGTTAAAAATAAAAATTTAGAGAAGTTATATAAGAAAATTTTTATAAATTAGTTTAAGCATAACTACTTTTAACTTATGGAGAAATCAATTTTATTTTTTTCTTCTCATTTTCCACTCCTAAAAGTTCTTATGGATAAGCATGTCAAAGCATCGTACTTCAATTTCTGTCTCCCGAAAGACAGAGATGATAAAAAGAAAGCAAAACCTGGGAAATCAAGCCAAAGGAGATAACCATAACCGAAAGGGCTAAACACATTTCTTGATAATCACAACAACGATCATGAAACACAAATGCTTTGTCATCTTCCAATTCCTGCTAGTCCAACAATGTTCATTGATTTGCACAGAAAGTATAGAGTTCAAGAGCCGTTTGTTGATGAAACAAATGCAGCTTTAAGAAATAATAGCACTGATCAAAAGAATTGGTAATACACTAAAACTGAAATTCGAACCAATACTTTCTAGATGATTACAAATAACCCAAATCACAAAAATCGACCAAATCTTATCAAAATTCTTCTCACAATCTCTTTACTTTTGCACAATTTAAAAGAAAGAAAAAAAAAAGCAACCTGCATAAACACGAACCGTCTCCAATCTAGCCACTTCCTTCGCCAAAGTCGCAAGTTCCTCTTTGAAACCCTTGCCATCCCGTTCGCCTCTTCCTTCATCTTCACTCAAAAAAAAAACAAAAACCATTCCTCAAAATTCAACGCAGAAAGATAACCTAAAAAGGCAAAAAACAAACATCGAATCGAACCTGACACGACAGTGGAGGATAGGGCAGTCAACCTATCGGTGACATGGCCGAAGAGGCCGTGGATTTCGCCGGAGAAGGAGGCGTACGCGGCTAGACCCGCTCCGAGCCTCCGAGTCAACTCGTCGAGCGCGCGATCCAACTCGGCGCACTGAGTCTTGAGCTCGGAGACAAAGTTGGGAGCATCGGCGAGGGCGCATTGGGTGTGGACTCTGTGGTTGAGGAAGGAGAGTGCGGCGGGTGAGAGATGTGAGAGTGGAGGTAGCGTTTGGAGCGACTCCATCGTGAAGCTTGAATTTTGATTATTCTCGAAGGCTCTTCGCCGCCGTGGGCGGCTGCTCTGCGCTTCCGGTGTCGGATTCCGATGAGCCTCTGAAAGATACGAACCTTCTCACATAGGGCGTGGTGGTTTGGTTCGTTTCATCCTATATTACTTTTTTTTTTTCATCATTAATGAAACTCTTTAAGATGTATTTAATATTAAAGAAGTTTTTTATTTCCCAATTTTTCTTCATAAAAAATTGATAATTTCTTTTATCATTTTACTTTTTTTCACATAAAATAATCTCTTGGACTAATTATATTATGCTACATATTTTATCAAACTACTCATAGAAGCATCAAACTATTACACAAATGTTAAAATCTTCCAACATAAAGTTTGAATTCAAAACTTGAGATTGGAAGACCAATAAAAAACATTCATCTTTATTAAAAGTCAATCAAAAGATAAGTTTAATAAGTTTAAAAATCATTCATTAATCAAGTTTTTCTTTTTAAAATAAATATTATTCATATGCAACAAAATAGACTAGCTAGGCTATGTCAAACCAAACTTAGTCTTATGATAGTATGGTAGAATTGCAATAGATGTAACTTACAATCTTGTCTATGATATATATATAAGAGAATAGCAAAATTATTTGACGGAACTGCTATGCGTTTTCTTTAATACCATATTTGACAAGTGATAAAAATTGAAGTGTAACTATGAATTTGAAGCAAAAGATGAAGAAGTGAACCAAGAGTTTGAATCGAAGTAAAAGAGCACAGAATAATAAGAAGAATTTGAAATAAAAACGGACGTTTGTTTGATTGGAGTAAATTTATTTTTTGTTTTTTTTTAATTTTTAAGTATTTCTAATAACTTAAGTTTAAATTGTGATTCCATGTAATGTTTTTATCATCAAGAGTCTTAGTTAATTTAAAGTTTTAATGATGTGTTTTAATCATTAATCATAATTCTGAGTAGGTTTGTGAAATTCTTTGTGAATTTAGGTAAGAAAATTATATTTATTTTTCAATAAAATTCTAGGTTAGAAGATCTGAAACGTGGTCACTAGTTCTAATCTTTCTTGTAAGAATTGAGTCTGGAATTATATATATGTGTTTGATGATTTTGAAGTGTTGTGAATTGAGAATTGATTTTGAAAGTATAGAAATAGTTAATTTTGATAAATTTAGTAAACATGTAGTTATGATGTTAAAGAAGTTCAATAATGATATTTGAGGATAGATTGATGGTATTTGATGTAATGTGTGATGACAACATAGTATTTTCATAAAGGAAATACATGTGATGAGATTGTCTAAGATGTGCATTATTTGTGAATTTGTTTAGAAGGAGATATCCTGATTCTAATAGTATATGAATCATATAGATGAAAATTATCAGGTAATAAGAGTCGAAAGAGATTCATATGACTACGCTGCGATGTAAAAAGGAATCAAGTGGACCAGATCATATGGTTAACAAGTTCATACGATTACGCTACTGTGGGAAAAAATTGATTGGACTAGATCATATAGATTAACTTATTCATATTACTAAGTTACGTTGTGAAAAAGAACCGATTGAACCAGATAATATGGATTAGTATGTTCATATAACTACACTAGGTGTGAAAAAAAATGATTGGACCAGATCATATGGATTAAGAGGTTCATATGACTCTGCTATAGTGTGAAAAATAATCGATTGGATAAGATCATATGGATTAACAAGTTCATATAATTGCATTTTGGTTTGAAAAAGAACTAATTCGACTATATGGATTAAGAGGTTCATAGGACTATGTTGTAGTGGAAAAAAGAATCGATTCGACCAAATCATATAGATTAACCATGTCATATAAGTATATAAGTATGACGTATGTATGAAAGGTTCATGTGTTGTAGTTTAAATAGGATAGAAGTTTAATTTATCATTATATATTTTAAATTTCTCTAGTTTATACTTCTTTTTGTGTGTTGTTTATTTTGTTTTTAAATTTGTAATAATGATGTATTACACATGAGCATAGAGGATTTGAGAGGTGGTGTGACTCTTCAATAAACTAATAGAGAAATCTTATTTTATTTTATTTTATTTTGTAATTATATGATATATTTCTATTAAATCCTATCTAATGGTATATCTTGAAATATTAAGATGTATATATGAATATTTATATATATATTTGTTATAGAAATTTTGTGTGCATTATATAAAAAAAAAATATGAGATATTACATTTGTAATTTTTTTAAATACATTTGTAATTTTTTATAAATTTAGATATTTTTAAATTTAAATTTTTTAATTAAATATTGATTAATATTTTTTATTTAGAGTATTAAATTTTTTAATATAAGATATATGTTATTTGTTCTTTTTGACTAACGGTTATTTGCATAATGTTAATGTATTTTAAAATTATAAATAATGTCATTTTTATATGAGCGGTGCTAAAGCATTAATTGAATTACTAACTTTTGGATATATTATCCAAAAAAAAATTCCTTCATTGTTGCAGACATTCATTATTTTTTCATACAAATTATCTTTCTTGAATTAACTTCTCAACAGTAGAGCATTATAATTTCAAACTATCTCAAAAGTAAGGCATATACTATTTATTTTATGGTTTATAAGATGTAATATTTTATGTCATTTTAACCATGTCTTTATTTAGGAGAATAAAAAATAAAGAACTCGGTCATGTTCAAGATTACTTTTTGTAAAATCAAGTTACGCTTAAAATCCTTTTTTTTAAGATAGTTTTTTTCAAGTTTTTTTATTTTATTCTTTTAAGTCATATTATAACTGAATTTATTTTACTTAATTTTAAATATAAATTTTCTGCTAATATATGATTCAAAAATTTATAAATAAAATTATCCTAATATTATGTAAATTTTAAATCTAACACTATGTTTATATATTTATTTAATGCAATATTTATGTTCACTACATATTGTAAAATAAATATAGTTTTAACATGAAATGTTCGTAAAATAATTCTTTTAGTACATTTATTTTTATTAATCAAAACTTTATATATAAAAGTATCCTAATATTAATATTACGTTTATTATTAATAATTTTAAAATTATAAAAACTACATACTTAATATATGTGTATGTGTAATTTTAGAATTAATTTTTATATGTATTTTTAATAGTTCTAAAATTTTATGCATTCAATACTTAATCTTTTGGAGCTTATAGGAATCAAAATATAAAATTTTATCTAGGATAACATTCTTTTTAATAGTTTTTAAATTGTAAAATCACTAATGCTTAAATAATGAAATATTTTTTATATAAACTCATTGAAAGGTTATTTATAAGGAAAATAAACTATCTATTATTTTATTTGAATAGTATACATCTTCTTTATAAATGTTTGGTAAAATTTATTTTAAAATTTCTAATTCATATGTAACAACTAATTTATAATTTATATATCGGCACAACCAACTTGACTCAAGTTTCTTTCTATTTGCTTTGACATGATATAGATTCGTTTCGACTCGAAGTATGGGCTAACAGAGTTTAACATAGACTTGAACTTATTCAGCCTCACATTTGCCCAACCCAATTCGACATGGATCAAGGCCCATTCAACTGGATATGAACTTGAGTTGACGTGATTTGACCTGAGTCTTGCTTGATTTAGCTCAACTTGGGCCTTACTTGTTGGCTTAACTTGGGCCTCACCTCCTTGGTTCAACTTGACAGTGACTCGATATGACCTGAAGTAAGTCTTTCCTGATTTGCCTTGACTTAACCTAATGTAAATTCAAGGTGACTTAGCCTGAACTCAACTGAGCCAATTTGGTTAACTTGGCTAGTCTAATCTCATCCTAGGCCATGTCAACTTAGTATAACTTGGACTAAGCTCAACTCAGTCTTAGTATAACTTGGACTCAGCTCAATTCAGCCTGTCATCGACCAATCCAATTTGATTTGATGTGGACATGACCCAACTCGATTTAATTTAAGATCAACTCGATTCAACTTAACCTAGACTCAACCTTACTAACTTAACAAGATTCTTACCCAACCTAACTTTTTTTGGGTCCAACGTGACCAAGACTAACTATTCTTACCCAACCTAACTTTTTTTGGGTCCAACATGACCAAGACTAACCTAGTTTTAGCCTAGTTCAACTTAAGTTAAACTCTACTTAACTTATCATGACTTTGTGTCATGGTCCAAAGTGACTCAGACTTGCACAACTCAATCTGGTAAGAACTAAACCCAACTCAACCCTTTCATACCTTACCTATCTTTGACCCGAACTTCATAACTTGAATTTATTTGAACTCACCTTAATTCTGAATTTTCAAATTCTAAAAAATTATACAATTTATATTTAAAAATTGAATTTAAACTTGAGATAAATCCATTAAAATATATCGGATATGAAGATTTAAACTTTTTGTCCAGCCCTAAGATCCAGGTACGAAAATAGCGAAGCCCCATTGTTTCTCTTGTGCCGATGGACGGCCTTATGAGCATCTTAAATGCTATGTTTCTATCTTTGAATTGATTTTGGATTTCAAAGGACCGAGTATGGGGAAAAATTATTATTAAAACATTTAATAGGGAAATTCTTCGTGAAACCAAAATCAAACACAAACTAAGTGGTTAAAAATGTCCTGAACAAGTCCCTTTAAATATCATCAGCACCTAGTCTATGTTTAACATCATTGTTCTACAAAAGTAGCATTATATTGAGCCTAAACTTTTGCTAGTGAAAAGATAGTTAAAGCACTGCAGAATTTCCAGAACGAGGAGTCTGCATAATTGTGTGACTATATTTGATTTGAAAAACAATAGGGGCTACCTAATGCAAAGAGTTATGGAGAAAAGAAAAACAAAAAATTACAACATTCTCTAGACCATCATAAACTATCCTCACATTCAGATGAGAAAAAGAGGAAACACAACGTAAGTAGTAAGTGAAAATCAATAGTTTGACTAATAAGCATGTTGGATTGAAACCTCAAAATGGTGTAACACTTCCACTTCTTGTTTCTGTAGGGCTGTATAATGCAGACCTGTTCCTTGGTCTATTCTCCTCCAACTGCCTCACAACTTCATCCATGCTTGGCCTCACAGATGCCACAGGTGCACAGCACCCCATTGCCAGCTTCAGTGCCTGCACCAACCCATCTTCCATAGGACTTCTTATCCCTTTCAACAGTTCCACATCGAACACTTCCATTGTAGTCTCCTCCAAAACTGCCACCTTCACCATTGAGGGCAAGTCCACATACTCACCACTTCTTCCATTCTTTCCAGGCTTCTTCCCAATCAAGATTTCAAGCAGTAGTATGCCAAAAGCATACACATCAGTCCTCGAGTTGCATTTCTTCATTCTTTGAAGCTCAGGGGCCTTGTAGCCATCAGTCTTCGCCTGTGCCACCATTTCGTCTGCTATGGATGGAACCATCAGCTTGTCCAGGCCAAAATCAGTTAGCCTGGCTGCAAAGAAGTCATCCACAAGCACATTCTTGGACCTTACATTTGCATGAGTCACAGGAACTTCTAGTCCTGTGTGAAGATAGGCTAGACCTCTTGCTATGCCTAATGCAATCTTGTGTCGCCTGGCCCAGTTCAGAACTGGTTTTCCAGCTTTAGGCTCTGTGCAAAATTAAAACCACAACATAATGATCAATGCCAAATTGCAGTGAAACTGTTACAGTTCAAAAAAGGCAAACTACTATCTAAGTTCAGTAGTGAAAATTTTCACTTAAATACAGTCTGATGCTCAAGAAATTAGACAAACTATACAAGGATAACCTTCCATAATGACATAACAGCACCCTATTGACAGGCCACATAAATAGTCACATATGATTACATTGCAGACACAAGGAAGAATGCAACTTCTTGTTATTACATAGTTATTGCTTTTGGATTATGCATTTTTTGCAATGGGAAGATCAAGAATGACCAGCAGAGGATGCTCCACAAAAGGGACAGCCCCATTTCAAGAGTTTCTTACAATAGATATCATCATTGTTCAAAGATCTAACAGCAGGTATAATTTCTTTTCTCTTTAGGCTGAAAATTCATCAGCACCCCATTTCAAGAGTTTCTTGCAATACATATCATGATTGTTCTGAGATCTAACAGCAGGTATAATTTAGTTTCTCTTTAGGCCGAGAATTCATCAGCATTTTGGTTCTACCTTTGGACACGTTGACGTATTATATAAATTTTCAGTTTGAAGAAATATTAATAAAATTATAAACCAACACACTTTTAGTTAGACACTAAAAGTTGTGTTGATTTCACACTTCAATTTGTGAAGACAGTTTTTTGATGGTTTAAATGAACTTGCAGTAGCAGTGCAATTTGTTTGAATTGCCATGGTGAAAGTGTATGATTGAAATATAAAAGCAATAAAAAGAAATGCAATAGTGGAAGATTGTATATTGAACAAACCATGTAAAAGATCATGAAGGGTTCTGAGAGGCAGATAGTCATAGATAAGGAGCTTCTCCCCTCTCTTCCCCTGATAGAAAGCTCTCAAAGGAATCAAATTCTCATGGCGAATTTTTCCCAATTGCTTTATAACTGACAAACATGAAGCCCTATCTTTGCAGCTACCTTCTCTCAACAACCTCAAAGCAATGGTGCCTCCATCAGCAAGCTTAGCCTTATAAGCTGTCCCATAACAAGTCTTCTCCAACACTTGCCCAGTCGCATTCAACACATCATCCAATGTCAAATTCTCACCTCCAGGGAACAACATAAGCTTCCCTTCACCAGCTCCACGAATAGCATTACCACCATTCTCTTCATCTTCCTCTTCTTCATTCAACTCATCTTCACTCTCTCCACTCCCCTTCCTCTTCTTGTTCTGCATATACCCAATCAGCAAAGAGGCTAAAACCACAGCTCCTGTCATCAGACTAATAACAATGCCAGCAACTGCACCGGAACTCAGTGTAGAGGTCCTCACACAGCTTGCCAAAGGTGGTCCACACAAACCAGGGCTATTCCCTTCAAAAGCATCCACACCAAACTTGGATTCTCCAAATAAAGGCAAAACCCCACTAAAGTTATTGTGGGAAAGATTCAATTTTTCAAGCCTAAGCCCAGCTAGGCTTTGAGGAATTGTACCCATAAACAAGTTGTTCCCCAAGTCAAGCTGCTTTAGCCCACCAAACTTTGTTATGAACTCAGGGAAACTCCCAGAAAACTTATTGCCACCTAAATCAAGCAACTGCAAATTCTTGCAGGATGAGTTGGGCAATGCAGGCTCAGAAACAGACCCAGATAGTGAATTACCATGGAGCCTAAGGGAAACAAGTCTGTCACACAAGTTCCAAATGGATGGAGGAAGAACCCCACTTAGCATATTGTCACCCAAATCAATATCAGAGAGGGAGGAGCTGTAGCCAAGCTCAAGAGGGATGGTTCCCTGTAATGAATTTATGTTAAGGTATAGACTTTGAAGCATGGGGAACCCCCCAAGCTCTCTGGGGAGGGAACCAGAGAGATTTGCTGATGGGAGCTGAAGAGAAAGCAAGTGAAGAGAAGGGTCCTTGTGGAGTGTAAGGTTGGTCCATTGTGGAGAGGACAAGTCAGTGCATGAAAGAGGAGTGCCATTGGAGAACACCCACTTGAGGCCTCTCCACTGACAAAGTGGGATAGAAGAGTTCCATGAAGACAAAACAAGGTTGTCAGAGTTACCTTGCAGTGAAGCTTTGATTTTTCCCAAGAGAAGTTCAACATCAGAGGAAGTGGAGGGTGAAGGGGACAATGACTTTGCGCTGGTAGTACTGGCTTTGCAGAAGCAAAAGAAGAGGAAGAAGAACAAGGACATGGAAATGTAGAGAGAGAAAGACTTGAGAAACGCCATGAACTAGCAAAGCAAAGCAGAAAGAGAAAGGGAGAGAGAGAGAGAAAGGTTGAAGTGTGTAGTGTGAGAAGTTCAAAGAAAGAGGCTCTCTTTTCTGGGAAAGCTGACACGCTGTTGACTGAGTGTAAGTAGTGTAGTGAGTTAAGGTCTCAGTCAGTGTCTCATGCTATTTTCATTCAACGGCTATGATGCATTTCTACAATACCATCATGCAATCTCAACTTATGCCAACAAATCATGCAGCGTTAACATATTTTTCTTATGTCTACACTGGGCTAAACATTAGTTCTTTCTATCTAAATTGTACTATTACTTAACGTGCATTTCGGAATTAATTTGCCATTTTCTTGTTGTCCTTTTTATATTCATAATGATGATAACATATATAGATATTATTCATGGGATAAATAGAAATTTTAAAAACTATATTATTTAAAGAATATGATTAAAATAACCTTGCTTCGTGTTAAGGTAAACATCCCATGTTTTAATAAGAAATGAATGAGGTTATAGAGGTGTTAAAAAATTGTCTAAATTTTATTCAGAAAACAACTTTACTTGAAGTTTTTATTTTAATATTTGAATGATACAAAACGTAAAACAGTTAATCGAATCTCTCCTATACAATTTAAAAAATTCTGCAAAATGATGTTTTGGACAATAAGAATATTCAATGATTTTCCTCTTTTGCTTTTGCAAGTCGGGTGGTATTATTTATTTGCTTCTGCACGCTTACTTTAGTAAAATGGCCTACAAGTTTTAATATTGCACTTTGCACTTTGCACTTTGCACTCTTTGAGGAAGGTAAGGTTTTCTATGCAAGACGCTACTACCTCTTTCTAGTCATTTCGGGGTAAAGATAGTGAACCCCCAATCCCACCTAGTACTCTTAGACCCATGCTCCTATCACCGTACACGTGTCTTTTGTGGGTTTTGATTCAACATTATGTGATTTTGGGTGAGTTTGTATGGAAGATCATGCATTTGATGTGCATTTTGGGGGCACAATGGGATCCCATGTATTGTGGGTCATAGAAGAAAAGAAAAGAGGAGACAATGATAGTGAAGATCGAAGAGAAGAAGAAAAAACAAGAAAAAGGTGAATCCATGTCCGATGGAAAAAATACGCTCAGAAGCTAAAGGGTGCACTCACTACAGTGACCTGTGAGTGAAAGTGCAATGGAGATTAATCAGAAAACAAAATATAAATAAATGCAGTAATATGAAAGATAGATAATTCTCTAGTATCTTAACATGATCTTATTTTAAAATAACAGGCTACTTGTTTAGGGATGTTTGGATATAAATTTTACAAGAACTTAATTTGTATTAATGATGAGACATATGACATAAGAATGAGTTTTAACATTTGACACAATTATTATTAGAGAGGTTACAGAACTTTTAGATATTCTATATAATTTTTTTTAGTCACAATTGTTTTGTTGAAAGATATAATTTGTAATAATAAATACTCGATTCAATAATTAATTAATATTAGAACAGGTGCCATAAGATTAATCTCAATGAGATAATTTTTTAAAAGACAATTATTTTTTATGTTATCAATTTTCTAGTGGTAGAAACTAAATAGGTTAAATTACAATCGAATTGTGATATTTCGATTGTTACGTTTATAAGTAGAAAAAATTGCATTATAACATACAAATGTATTATCTTTAGATGTTAAGTTCAATATCTTCTCGTAAAAAGACCATAAGAATAAACTTAAATAAACACTAATTGATTAAGTATACCCAACTTTTTTTGTCGATCTAATGCCTAAAGATTTATTAATAACTTATATATTGGATCATCAAAAAAGTTAAGATAAAAGTGTCCTTGGTGAAGTTTATTTATAACAAAAACAATTGTCATCAATCATATGCATGGTTCCTTTTGAAACCTTGTATGGAAGAAGGTGTAAGGCTTCATTATGTTGATTTTGAGATGGAGATAGCTTTTAATAGGGCTACAGTTGTCTCAACAAACTATAAAGAAAGTCTATAAAGAAAGTCAGACATACAAGATATGATTAAGAGACCGTGAGCCAACAAACAAAAATCCATAGTTAGTAGATTAAAGGAAGAAATTGTTTGGACTTTGCAACCGAGGATCATACATTCCTCATAGTTAAACTATTACAAATGTAGGAAGAATTATTAGGTCAAAGAAGTTAACTCCTACTTTGATTAGATTATGTTATATTTTTAGCATATTGGCTCAATAGCTTAAGAAATAATTTAGATGTGACCTCTCACTAACCTACATTATGTGTTTCATGTATCTTAATTAAGGAAGTATGTGTCTAATTCAAGTCAAATTTTGAACTTTGATAGAGAAGACATTTCTTTTAAAATTGGATTTATCATGATTGATGTGAACTAAGTAGTTAAGGATAAAACCATCAATTTAGTCAATATGGCATAAGATGTCAAAAAGGAGTTAAAGGAAGATGTGATAAAACCATGAATTTTTTAGGAATAAATTTTTTGTTGTGGAAAATGTAAGAACTTCTTTTATGAAAATATATAAAGTTAAAAATAAATTAAAAACAATATTTTAATTAGTTTATATTATAAGAATATATATATATATATATATAACAAAATATTTCCTTCTTTATTTGTTATAATTACCATATCTCTAAAATTCTATTTTTTCTTACTTCTTCTTAAGATGTTGAAATGAGTTTGTTTTCATTCCTCTTTCACAGTCCATGGTTCAAAAGGTATCAAAGTCTAGATCAATCTTATCTGATTAGAATTTTGATTCGGGGGGACTATTTGTTGTGTCACATGGGGGGTGTGTTGTGATCATGTGTGATCTAACTAGAAAATTAAGCTTAATTTAAGGTAAGTGAAGTTATATTGAAATTTTTAATTAATAAAATGTTTTAAAGAAGAATTTTGTTGATATGTGAATTAATACCCTAGGTTAGACACTATGAATTTATGAAAATAATGAGATTTGATCTTAATTGAGAAACAATGTTAAGACTAAGATTTTAAATGTTATTTTAAATTGTTGGCAAGTGTATTGTTTATTTATTTTGAGACCATTGCTTTGGAAGTATTGAATGTTGTAGTTAATTATATTATTTAGTATGGTTTTATGATTGTTGGTTGTTGTGAAATATATTTATGATAATGTTGTTATTGTAAGGATTGAATATTGAATAAACACTTGAACCAAAACATATTTATTTTGAATAAGAAATTGATAATGAATAATTTGAAAATCCAAAATTTTTTAAGTTGTTTGTTCTATTAGATGAAAGCATGCATGTGATGCTTGAATATCTCACTCATGAGACAAGTTATAACTCAAGTGATATTGAAATGGTGACATTTAATGTTACATCAAATATTGATCTTCCAAAAAACCTTTAGATCAGTTAAATGATGATATTTGATGTTAAAGGCATGGAGTGAGAGTTTGAGTGAGAGAGTAGTCATAAAAAATTTACCTCCTCTAAGTCTTTAGACATTTAAGTAGTGCCAAATGTCTTTTCCCAAGAAATATGTCACTTAAGTGTTAGAATTGTTCTCCAAGTGATGCATGTCACTACTTTAACTAATCTTTTATGGCTTGAGTGATGGAGAATCAATACGATTCCCTCTCCCCTAAAAAAATACCTTTTAAATAAAGATGTTTATGAAACAATATTCCTTTGATAAAGGGTTTATATATACATACATATACATACATACATACATACATACATATACATATATTGTGTGCAAGTGGATTAAGTAAATAAATATGAGAAATGAAAAGTTATAAAAAAACTTAAGTAGTGATACACATGTCAAACATGATGATTATATGACATAGGTGTTACTAAGGGGATAACCTTATGATTAATTTGTGAATTTTGGTACTAAGTATTTGAGTTGTTAGTGGAAAGAGATATTCAAATTTCACTGATAACCTAAATTATATAAATTAAGAAATCACACAGTGAAAAATTAATGAAGATTTTGAATATGATTTTGTTTAATATATTCAGAATCTGCTTTGTTTGTATATAAGTAATCATAGATGTCCACCATGATAGTTTAATTATGAATTTTAGTGTTAGTCTCTAGTTAACTTGTTTAATGTTATTCTCTTTGAAATATATTATAGATTATTAATAATTTCTTGAAATAATAAATGATTTATGTTTTATATAACTCCTTATTACTTTATTAAAAGCAAAAAAAAGTAATTCCTTAATCCTTTTTTCTAAAATAAAATTTAACAAAGAAAAGTAATTCCTTAATCTTTTTCTAAAGCAAAGAATGATTTGAGATTTATGTTATTTCATATATCTTTATTGAGAAAATAAATGAATGAGTATCATGATTATTGAAATGAAATTATATTTATATTTTTGTTCAATTGTATAACTATTTGAGTTTATTAAAATTAATTTATCTTATGTATATTACTTGTGTTACGATTGTAGTGATTTTACTTTAATGGTAGTGTTGTTGGATCGGAGCTAAGGAGTGAGGGTTCAAATTCCTTTATCATCACTTTGTATTTATTTTTTCATTATTCGCCTGCCACTACATCTGGATTGAATTGTCACATTGACGATTATATAAGTGTTTTATAGTTTATCACATTGTTTATCAGTGTCACGTAAGTAAAATTTGTTAAATATTTTATGAAGAACTCACAAACGTACCAAAATTATATGACGCTGCTATTCTTTATCTAAAAGTATTATATACGAAACCAAGGTGACCAAAATTACTACTTAAAGATATAAAAATTACAATAAAATCTCTTTTTAACACGGCTATATGCGACCATTATGAATTAATAAAAAAATTAAATTTAACAATAACTTTGGAATAAGAAGAAAAGGTTAAAACATCAATAGTTGTAGAAGGAAGAAAATATTGAATGGTAAATATATATTTTATAAGTTTAAAACACCAATGTATTAACAATATAAGTTTAAATATATTATATAAAGGATATTTTGAAGAAAATAAAAAAATTTACAACAATTATGGTCTCTTATCTTCTTGATGTTTTTGGTAGTCCAAACACAAAATCTTTGCTCACATCAACTCATGATTGGTTTAGTACAGGCAATGACAATAAATCATGTGCAACTTCTTTACTCTACACTTTCTTGCAAGAATAGAATCCCATGAACCATGAACATCCTCAATCAAACAACGAAGAATGCAATTTTATAAGAATTTAAGGTTGCATAAAAAATTATAACAAATTAAATAGTAAACAAGTCAAGTCATGATATAATTGAGTATTTAAAAATAAAGATAGAAAGAATAATAATATTCATTTTTGTCTTATTTATTTCAATGAAATTGATTAAACTTTAGCTTGACTAGTTTAGTGTCCATTTCTATATGGTGAAATTTGATTTTGACAAAAAAGCATAAAGGGTCATTGAATGTACTTAAGAAACATTTGGGTTTCAGAAAAATTAAACCATAATCTTAATTTTTTGGTTTCATTATCATTGGCGACTAAATGGATCCTTAAAAAGAGCAGTATTCTTCCGTTTATCTAAATTAAGTTATTTATAACTTATTAATATTTTCTTTATCAAAACTCTTTTGGAATATTTTATAATTTTAATTTAGTAGACAGCCATTTTAATGCTAAAGTGATATAAAATTAGCTAACGATATTTTTAAACAACATCAAAAGTGTTACAAAATAAAGTTATATAAATGATTGTGAACCTAAAGTTAACATTCTTTGTCACCCCGCCCTCATATATAAGTTTTTACAGTCTTTAATGCTGAACAGGTTCATGTAATTTATAAAATCGAGTTTAAATTTAAGTATTTATTAGAAGACAAAGAATTATTTGTATGAAACGGGAGGAATTGATTGTATTTTTTTTAACTTCAGAAAAATATTTTTATAACAAAAAATAATAAATAAATTCATGTAGTAAAGTATAATATTATCAAAAGTTTAACCTTTTCGAGTCAAATTTAATTTTTAAATATAATTTTAATATAATTTATTTATTTTCACAATTCAAACCCTCAAGAAAAGTAAACAAGACTATTTTCAAAATATGAATCTATCAAAATCAATCCAAAAACTTGTATGATTTGATTACATATTTTGGTAGAAACTACAAAAGGAAAAGAAGTAGCATAGGTTCATATTATTATGGAAAACTATTTTTCTAAATATTTAACACGATTATACATACATAATATTCCTCTCAAAATCGTTAATTTATAAAATAACTAGGTGTTGATTGGTGTAGTTATACACATGCGTTCATGTAAATTAAAAAATTTGAGCCCCTAACTTAGTTTTATAATCCAAATACACATCACTTTGTAATGATAACCAGCATGTTAGGTTTGTTTGAATCAATAGTGAAATAGCATGGCACTTGGTGGTAAATAGTTGTGATTGGGTTGAAAAGATGAGGAAAATTCATTGAGATAATCTTGCAACTCATGATGGTATTTCCCTTTTCCATCATTTGTGTTAATCTACTTTTTGAAAAGGCTTGGTAAGATGTCTAATAGAGGGTTTTTATAAGCACCTATGGCCCCCTTAAGGTCCTACAAAGTGGAGGCAAGTGGACATAAACAAGTTTGAGTGGTTTGTTTCATGCAAAAATAATGAGCAATGACCAAAGATTATTTAAATTTTAATTGATAATGACCTCAGCATGATTGCTACTAACCCTATTCAATCTCACGCCCGTCAAACCAATTACTCACTTCCATTATTATTCTCCCTCAATTTTGCTAATCACTTCTTCCTCTCTACTCTTCTATTATTATATTGTTTCACCCTTTTTAACACTGCTTCTTAGTTCCTCACTAAGTTTCTTTCTTTAAGGGAAAAGTTACTGAAATCAAACATAATTATATAAAGTTTAATTTCATTGATTTTAGTCCAATATTTTGCACTTCATCTGTTTTTGAAGATTTTCTATTATTTAATTATTAATCTTTAAAAACAATTGTAAAATTATCAAACAAAGAGATATATCATAAATTATAAATAATTTAAATACGCATAATAATCTTAAATAACTTAAAAATTCAAATAAAGATCAATTTAAGTACAAATTTCTTTCTTAACTTTTTAAGATATAGAAAATTATAATGGAACTCGCGATTTAAAACGGACTGTATATATAATATCAACCTTATTTTACATCAATAATAATTTTTATAATAGAAACTACAATATTATTGATATTATAAACATATTATAATCACCATAGAATTAAATTTTAAAACAATTTTTCAACAGATAAATTTGTATATTTTCATTAATTGCTAATTAATTTTAAATATATAATATTATATTTCAATATAGTGAGTAGTTTAGTTGCATTGATATAGTTCCGTTTGATTTGATTCTTGATTTTTAATTTGAATTTTAGCTGAATTTTTATTTTTTTATTAGTTTAACATTCCTGTTATGGAGACAAGGGAAATCACGTCTGGGTAAGATGAATGATAAAAAAGGAGATGTATTCAGCTCACATTTTACTTTTGTGCGTCAAATCACATCATCATTTCTAATTTAGCTATTTGAACTCATATTAAAAGCACATTTGTTTTTAATTCGAGGGATTAACAAAATTTTGTTTTTCAATTTAGGAGAAAAAAAAAATCATCTCGAAGTTTAAAAACTAAAAACATAATTTGACTTTTCCTCTACCTCAAAAGTTTAGCTAAATTATTTCACCCAATCAATTCAAAACCTCAAAATTTGTTCAGAATCACATTGATATTTCAACGCAATTCTTGAAAACTTTGTGAAAATAAAAACGTTGTTGGTCATTGGTTGGATAAGGTATTCTTCCCCTAAGTTATGTTCACTCTGCAGATACCAAAATGAAAATATGGTTTCTGCATTTATATATTTTTCTGAACCCCAAATGATAATGTTTTTCTTCTTTATAAGCATGTTAAAGAACAGTGAAGTATTCAGACCTGTTCAACTGGTATATAGAGTTATAACAAGAATCCGCACCTGAAGAATTGGATCCTCAGCGATAACGTTGTTCAGCATGGTGGGAACATACTTTTCCAGTGGTACAGAACTAACACAACATGTGAACAAACATGTTCATTCTAATGATTCATTCCTTTTTCTTCTTCTTCTTCTTTTTTTTCTTTTTTTTTTGTTTACTTTTCTCACGCATTATTATCTTTAATGTTCTAATTCGGTTTTCTGCCTCAAATTCAATCTCATCGTGTTTATGCCTCAATCTCATTTAAGTTTTGATGGGGACTTTCCTTTTTGTGTGAGGGTTTAGGGTCGATCCAAGGAATTTTAGAGCTAGTCCTTGGCAAAAACTTAGCAAAAAAGTTGGATGTGAATTCTCTTAATTGGGATGACATCAAATTTTGTTAGGGATAAAAACTAATAATTAGTATATGATATAAAATTGGAATTGACACCGGGTGGGACTATTTAACTGATTTTACAAGTGGGACATGGGCAAAATTTTATGTGGTAAAGGATATAATTGTAATTTGAGCTAGAATTTGAAAAAAAAAAGGATTCGGAGAAAGGTTGTAGGGAAATAGAAGGTTGTGGGACCTTTTTGAGGGAGAGGAAATGTTTCAGATGAAAAAATGAAGCAGAGACTCTTGAGGAGAAACTGCGGACCCGTAAGTGTCGAAGGAGAAGCAAATGTTGTGGTTGTCAATGTTAGAACTAGAGTTGAAGTCGTGGTTTTGTGTCGTAATGTTGTGAGAGTTTCATTAGTTTTAGGATGAAAGGAAAATTGACATTATATTTGTTGGACAATACCATTGTTGTTGGACTGATGTAATAAATGCATGTGAGCATTGATGAGTGGAGTCGTCGTTCGAGGGTCAAATGAAGAAGACCTTGCTTATCGTTATTGTTGTCTTTATCATTGGAGACGATAAACTCATCTTATTTTAGTATTCTCCCATGTTAATGATAAGAACTATAAAATGAAGTCTTCAATAAATTGAAGAAGAGATCTTAAAAAGAAATTAAAGAATACAAAAATATAATAGACATAGAAGAAAACCTCCCAGATGACAAAAAACATTGAAAAGAGACATAGGTTAAAATAGCGTTGTTTGACAACTTTCTTTGTAGTTTTTTGTTTGTTATGCAGAATAAGCCTAACCTAGAATAAAATAAGGAAATCCCAAAGAGATTATGCATTAGGAAAAGTCTCATACATTCATTTAGGGCTTCATTGGTGTGACTCATGTGGCTATAGAAGAGCATTTTCCCCTCATGTAAAAACACACATTTAAAAATATAATATACATTAGCTTGAAAGCTTGTGAGTGAGTTTGAATGTGAGAGAAGAGTTGCTTGGTTGAGTTTTCCCAAGGAGCCTTCCTTCCTCTTGTCTCCTTGGAGCCTTCAAGAAAGTCTCAATAGGCTATAAAGGGTTTTAGCTCCCCAACTTAGTGTACAGTGTACACTATAAGGAAATTTCTACCCTTCCTTACTCCTATTCCATTTTCATTTTCTCCATTAACATCTTCATCCGTTATCTTGTTTCATTTCATTTCTTGCATATATTTTTTTGATATTGTCAAGCTTCCCGTCTCTTATCCCTTCCATCCATAAAAGCTAACAAAGATCACCCCAAAACACAAAATAATATTCGACCATTCCTCTTTTTCCCCACCAAATCATTTCCTATTTTTACCTAACCTAGACAAAAGTCATCTCCCACCATTCTACAGCTTGTCCCAACCAAGAGAGCCCTAAAAAGATCAAAACACCATCCAAGACTCACCTTGGAAGCTTGACTCTCTCTTTGGTGTCATATGATCTTAGTAGCTTGGAGTGAACTTTCCATGACATCTTAGGATCCTTAAGAGGCCCTCATCACATGAGCATACAAATGACATCAATTAATGCAGAAAATTATGTTTTTTTTTCATCTATTGGTTGTCCATGGAACTTTTGTGCATTTAGCTATTAGAGAGTAAATTGCTTCTAGCCTAAACCCTTATATCTAGTATGTGTAAAATGTGTTAAGGAGTAACTTTACCATGTGGTTTTTGATTTTATGAGGTTAGGTCAGTTAACTAGTTATATTGAAGTGTGCCAGAAAGTTATTACAACTTAATATATTTAATTGTTATCTGGACGACATGGAAATACATTATTGACTTAAAGCTCTTTTGTGGTTAAATTTTATAATGTAGGGGAGTTTGCTAATAAGGGTCTCTTTCTATTTCTTTTATATGTATTATTACTTAAACAATCCTTTCATCTTAGTTTTAAACTTCCATGACACATTGCTAGGTAGGTCATGAATCATTACAAGTGGATTGTTTAGAAGACATCCAATGTGTAGATATGAAAGAGAAATGAATCATGGCCATAGGTTTACCATGAAGAAGATTTTTGAAGGGGATGCATTCCCTTCATCAATGATGATTCTATGCATTTTTAGTATTCACTCTAGTTATGTAGTGAAAATTAGGCTTGTTTTGAGATAGATCTGGGCTAAAAAAGTAGAAGCAGTGAAAGTTGAATGTCATTTTTTCATTGTAAGGTGTGTGTTTGTGTGTTCCCCCTTGTAGGTATTGTATGAATGTTATTTTAGATGTTTCATTTTCAAAGCAACATGTTTCTGGAAGATTATTTATGGGATAAAAGCTCTAAGTAATATGTTGTTTACGATTATGCCACTTTGATAACGTTGAATTTTGTTTACATGTATATACAACTCTTTGGAGCAAGATTATGAAGTTAGAATGGATCAGTTTCACCCTTTGAGGTTTTTTTACGGCTTAGGAATATAAATGTATATCCTACTAGGTTATTTCTAAATAATCTATTATAATTTTAGGTGTCATCAATGATTAGTTTATTGTTGCACATAAACGGATCATATAAAACTTATTAGATAAAAAAATTAAAATTTTGTAAGCATGTTTTATTGTGTGGATGTTAATATTGTCAATTTTATAGAAGATATAATCTTTGAGTGTATTTTCTTAAGCTGATTGGTAGGTAAGGTTGTTGGCCATTTCTTGATTTTCAAAGACTTAGAAAGCAATGATGGTATAATACCATAATCTTTGACTAGAATTATCCACATATATCTCATTATTTACATGGAAGGGTAACATATGAAGTTTGTCCTAGAATTTCACTTCAAATATTTATAGTAAATTACTTTTCAAAAATGTACTTTAATTATGCAATGGAAAATGTATTCTAATAAAATTTGTACTATAATTTTATTTGAAATATATAGAGTAAATTATTTTTTTATATGTAATCGAATAATGCAATGAAAAACATTGATAATTATTTTATTCATTAGGTTATGTAGGTAGGTCTCTTGAAGAAGATAAGCTAGGAAAGCTATCTAGCCATGAAAACATGTTGCTTTATTCTATGATGAAAATTGGATAACTTTTGCAAAAATTCATAAACTCATCTATCGAATGTTTCTTATAATGGTTTATAAGCTAATATTTATTAATAAATGTAAATTGACAATGTTAATAAAGATGGTATAATGTTTTTTTAAAGATGGAAAGCTAACTTCATCATACATTGCACATGATATTATGAGCATTCTCCATAAGTATTTTGGTTCTAAAGTAATATTGTTATAAATCATCTTTAAAGTGATTAATTTATATAAATAGGTCTTAAAATACTAGAAATCATATTTCATTATCTAGTAAGCACTAAAAAACATTTATATTAATCCTTAGTAAAATATCAACTTAAAAACTTAAGTGATAGATTTTTAATATTGTAGAGATAACACTGATATAATTTTATGATGTTCAAGCAACGAGGATAACAATTGACAATTGAAACATATGGATTTCCTTCGTACCACTTTCTATTTGGAGACCTAATATATTTATTTTTGACTTAAATAACATGCTACTTAGAAATAATTGATGGCAATTAGTTATAAGAAAATGGTGAAGCCATATTGACACCCATTAGTTCCTTTTCCATATATAACTATGATTTCTAGTATTTTTAAAATACTAGAAATCATTCATATTAACCACTCTACAAGCACAATTTTTCACTAGCCTTGACTCCATGGCTTTAATTTGTTGGGTTGCCTTGGAAGCTTGTTCCCAATGTTCATGCTTCTTCTTTATCATCATCTTTGTCTTGAAAAAAAAAATCTCAAACCTATTCATTTTCACAAATTGCTTTAATACTAATGCACGTATCATACAAGTTTTTCCTTTCCTTATGTTTAAGTTGTAGAGTAAGTGGATATTGGAAATTTTGTTTAATCAAATGGGAATTTTGGTTAATCAAATAGCTCTTTCTTAAAAGAGGAAATAGCTAAAGAAATTGAAGCTTTTTACTCATCACTTGAAGTCTTTAACACCTAAACATTACATTCATAACATGGCTTTCTTTAGGTGGCCTTTTAAACCTTCATCTAGTGCTTTTTATCTTACATATCTATCTTAGTTAAGAGGTTAAGAAAACTATCAAGTTAGAACATTAATATTTTCTTTAAAAGAAATTTGGAGTTTTCCATTTATGATAGTTATTTTTTCTAATGATTATGTATTCTTAATCCAATATCTAATTAAGATTTTAAATGAATAATAGCACTTATATTATTTTAAAAGTAAAGATGTTACATTACTCTTCTTCGTTTAGAAATTTTATCCTCAAAATTCAATTGGTTGCAAAGTGTTGAGGATCTAGTTCTTGCAAGCTACTTTTCTATTTCTCTAGTTGCATCATTGTCTCTTTGTTTGACTTCACAATATCTTCACTGGAGGTATCCCTTTTCCTTGAAGTTGTTTAGTTCTTTTATCTCTAATTATTATAAGAAACACATCATTTGTAAGATTTTATTATATTTATATTGTATTTGGTTCTATCACATAAACAAGGTCAAAAACATGTTTACTAAATTGGAATACATGAAATACATTATTAAGATTTGAAAGCTAGGAGGCAAATAAACTTCACAAGTGATGAAGCCAATTCACTTAAGGATTTGATAAAGATAAATTAATTTGGATAAAAGTCTTTTAAATATCAACCCCAAATATAGGTGTAACTTTCAAGAAAAGATGATTTCTTCTTGAAACTCAAGTGATTTTCTTCCTTTGTCATAGTTTTTATGTCTATATTGAGACATTCTCATATTCTCCTTTATTATATTAATCTTGTCAAATGCTTACTAAATTATATCCAAACACAAAAATTAAGGAACTTCTAGTGTCGTATTAAAGCAATAGGACTTTACATCTTCTCTCATATAAAAGTTTCATATGGAGTTATTTTTATGCTAGATGGAAAATCTTGTTATAGGTAAACTCTATTAATGATATAAATTATGTCAATTTTCAGTTTATTTAAGACACTCTTAATAGTTTTTTTTTAAAGATTGGATAGTCCTATCTAATTATTCATATATTTAAGGTGATAAACTAAATTAAACCTAACTTTAATTATAAGAGCTTTCTATAAACTATCTTAAAATTTAGAAATAAAATAAGAATCTCTATAAGAAATTATTTTAAAATAATAAATTGTTGTTTAATAATTTACTTTTATGTAGAATTGAAGTAACTTTTTTAAGGAAAATCTTATGTTAAAAGATAAAAAATGAACAAATTTTAACCGTCCACAATTGTCCATATTATATATATTTTTCCATTTCTATTCTATATCTAAAGACTTAAGTTCATTATAAATGTTCTTGCTTTCTTTATTCTAAATTACCAAAATCATATTTTTCCATCTTCATTGTGATATCTTGAAGAATACTCAGTTATAATGTTATGAAATTACAAAATTAGTTTTCTCAAATGTTACAATATTGTTATGAAATCCAAATTCCTTTCCTTTTATTTTTATTATCAACTTTTTTTAAAATAATTAATCCCTTTCTTAATATCTTTAACCTATTTAAATAAAGAACATAAACTAACTAACCCCAGGAGTATAAATGATTCCGTAATATCTAATTCTTTTAGAAAAGTGTTTTTTTTTTTTTAAAAAATAGAAAGCAAAATCCAAAACTTGGTGGTGCAAATCTTTCATGTAATCAAATTTCTACCTTTTATTGGGATGAAAAAGCAGAGTCTTGAATATGTTAAAGCTCGAAAACCATGATTACTATTCGAGTGACGTGATCACTTTCTCTTAAGAAATAACCCATATTTGGTGGTACGATCTTCTCCATTTAATACCTTGCCTTGTTTATATTGTGAAGTCATTAAATGACTTCAAATTCCAGCCATGTTTTTCAGTCTCGTTTGTAATAAGATGCTGAAAATGACTAATGATGGTGGTCGAATTTGTTAATGCAAAAGTTGGGTCGCATCAAAATCGTATGTAGATTTTTTTTTTTTTTTTTTGTCACGCATGACAGTTTCTGAGAATAATTTTAATTAATTTGGACTGATTATATTTCTTAAACTTTGGATATTTTACTGGATGAATATAAAATATCATACAAGTTTTTATGGTGATAAAAAAAAAAAAAAAGTGTTGATAAAGCATATAGTGATGTGAAAATAGTAGGTTATGTGATGAAAATAGATCTTATTCACACTAGTTGATAGATAAATATAATCTTGTAAGGTAGAAGTTTGCTGGATATCAAAGTAATGGACACGTTGAAAGAAAAAGAATAGGAACAAAAGTTGTTTTGAGCTATGCTACATAGAATAATCAATTTGGTCCTATATTAATGAATTAAAAAAATCAGAAAGTAAAAAAATTCTTTCGTTTAGATAACTTTTGCCTATTATTATTAAAATGTGGTTTAGTTATTATATATTGTCATTAAAATGTAATTTAATAATTTTATGTAAAATAATATCTAAATGTTTATTTGAAAGAAAAAATGAAAGTAAATAATAAAAAGTATTTTTTAAAACTCTTTTGTTTATTAATAATTAGAATATAATTTGAAATTGTCATACAATTTTAGAGATCAAATCAACAATCATGGATACAATATATTGAATAATTGTTTTGATCTAATTGATTGGCACGGTCACATTGATCCCTCGAATGAAGAAAACCAAAAAATAAAATAAAATTGTCCTGAAAGTATCAATTAACAATCAAATTAATAGAAAAAATGTAATAAAACAATAATATTAACATATATTTAGAAACCTAAAATGACAACAATAGTAAATTCAATAACTTACTTGAAGGATTTTGTTTAAGATTTTCTTAATTTTAAATATTGTGACAATATTCACTACTTAAGAATTAAAATGACTGTTTAGTACAAAATAATTATACATGTATAATTTATTTTATATATTACTTTTACACATTTACATCCGTTGTTTACACATTCCTCTCTAACAAATTATACACACAATACCCTCAAAAATAATAAATAAAACAAGGTAAAATACATTCTTTTTAAACCGTCTAAGTAAAATTAATGTTATTATCTAATTAACTCTATAACCTTTTGAACTTGCCCAATATATTTTTGTAAACCATAGAAGGTGTTGATTGGCTTACTAAATTTTTTTTATGAAAGCCATGTTAGTTATAATATAAATAGACTAAAATCATTTTTTTATTTGGGGGGCTTTAATGCTTATCTGCTAAACCAACGCATGCGGACAAATTAAATATTGTGTATATTGATTTTAACGATAAATTTTGTAAGAGTGAACTCAAATCAAATTATTTAAATCATGCTATATTTTATTGTACCGAAATTTCTCCTACTTTTTTCAAACTTTTGGTTTGCACCTATAATACCACGTCTCGGGAAAGGGAAGGTCCTTTCAATCCTTCAAATCCTCCCACAATTAAGGCAAACAGAAAACAAATTAATGTTTTATTCATGAGTTGTCTTCATAATCCTTTACATTTAAATTCATATATATATATATATATATATATATATATATATATTTAGTATTAGCATTAAAAAAAATGAAGTCTGAAGTTATGGTGCATATATAAATTAGAATTTTTATTATTTTATTTTATTTAACTATTATTTCTTTAAAAACATTTCTCTCACACATTTTATTTATTTTCTAGATTTTTTAAATAATTTCTTATTTTTTTTATAAGAAGTCATACTGTATAAGATATAAAAAAATAAATAATTTTATCCAATTAACTTTTCGTTTAGAATAATTTTTTCTTTATCTTATATTTCAAATCCCTTTTTATTGTTGGACTTACATGATGAGGTTGGAGGGCATGTATGGAAGGTTTAGGTCAGCTAGATGAATTTTTGCTAGTTTAAATCAATAGCAATATCTTTTTATTTGTGAATCGAAATCTTTAAGAATAATTTATGACTTTCTTACTCTGATTTGACTTTGATTTATTTGAGGAGTTACTATTAAAGTTAGGGAAGTTAACATGTTTATATCTTTAAACTAATTTAAGCTAAAATATCTCAAAATTTAGTAGTTATCGATTGATGAATCTAAAAATATTTTTTTTATATTAAGCTAATTTGATATATGTATTTTATTAGAATGTGTAGAGTGAAAATATCGAATTGTTTATATAAATGAGTTGATTAAGTGAAATTCACGTGTTAATATTTAAAAATTCAAGTAAAGATTATCCGTTAAGAAGGAATAATGGTTGAATGTTTTTTGGAATTTGAGTTGATAAATATTTGAATTTAGATCATTTTGTTGATGTTTCCATTTCGAATTGTATGATACGTACTTGACTATAGGGTGGGAGCGACCAGTCTATAATTGTACGACTATTTGTATCAGCTAACCGATTACTTATCAAACGTAAAGTATGATGATCTGTATTGGTCGACCGAATACCCACCAAATATAATTGGGACACTCATCTGTGTTGGTCGATCGATTTCTCATTGGACGTAAAGTATGACTATCTGTATTGACCAACCGAATACCCATCAGTTATACTGGGACACTCATCTGTGTTGGCTGACCGAATACCCATCAGTTATACTGGGACACTCATCTGTGTTGGCCGACCGAATATCTATCGGACGTAAAGCACAACTCAACCTACTCGTCAACAAGTGACACTAACAAGGTAGACACATGACAATATTTGACAAGTACACCTTAAGCAAAGTTTATACAATATATTGGGCAAGTTGGACGTCCATTCATCCAAGGGTCCATCCAAACACTTATAAAAGGAAAAGTGGTCTCAAGAAATAAGATACTCTTACTCTGATCCTACTTATACATTATTACTCGATCATTTACTGACTTGACCGTGTATAACATAAGGAGCATTGGAGACATGACTGGAACTCGGGAGCTGTTAGAGACGACCGAACACCTGTTAATTGTTAGAAGTAACCTATCTCTTCTAAAAACACATACATATATATATATATATATATTTGATTGATATCATTCATTTTGGAAATGACATTTTAAATAGTTTGTTGACATTTTGGTTTAAGGAATATGAGCCAGGTTAGTCTCTCTCCTCGAGATGGATTTTTTCTATAATTTATAGAATGATTACTCAAAAGATAATGTGAAATAAAACTTATATAAGACCATAATCATATTTAATATGGAAGCATGTGAGTTTACAAGATGTTTATTAGAGAAGCAAAATAAGCTTAGGTAAACACTTTTGTTTATTGATTACTATTTTGTTATTATAAATAATGTATAAAGTTTACTTAAAAGGTTTTAGTACATTACATATAAAATGTGTCTTTATTTATATTCTAACATAAGCAAATAAATTCATATCCACACTTATTGTCCAAACTTATTTCCAATATAAATAATATTTGAATTTTTAAATAAAATATAAAAATAAATACATACATATTCATCTTTCATTGTCTTAAATTATAAAAATATCCTTAATTTATTCATCATTTTATTTTGAAAATTATGTAATTATAATGATTTAATACTTTTTTTTACTCTAATATTTTTCATAATTATTCAATGGGGTCCTTCAGTTTTATTCTTTTAATGTAGTTTTCAATTTTATTTAAATGACTCAATTTACTCTCTTTCATTATATTGATGTTCACGTGGTTATACAAGGTGATGATTTGATAGACAAATAATTTAAAATAGTTGTACAGTGACATAACATTGATCTGTCGCTCTTAGCCTCTTCACACCAGTTCGGACCCTAGAAATGACACAACACAAACTCATTAGAATTCGTGCCCTTCACCAGTGATTGAACCTATTTGTCGTAGAAAAGACACCATACCTCAAAATTATGGAAGATCCTAGAAAGTGTGAGCTTGCACATGTCAATGGGGGAATTTGAACAAGAGGATTAGGTTGGAGAGTTTTGGAGAAAAAAAAAAAAAATATAAGAGTGAATAATTTGAGATTTGAAGATCAGGTAAGAGATCTTAATTTTCTCCAAATTCTGATTTTTCATATTAGTGAAACTCTCTATAAGACTCACCTCACACCTCCCATTTTCAAAAAGAGACCAATACTGCATAACAAAATCCACACTTGAGTGAGTGTATATCCATTTGATTTTAATCATATTTATGTTCGTTCAATTTCACATACATCCTTTCCGTGCACGTTTAACTCTCAAATAAATGAAATTTATATTACTCTTAACTAAATATTTTAAATGTTTCTTCATTAAATATAATTTTATATATTGTTTAAATAACCCTTTTCCAAATATTATTACATAAACTTACTAATATACTTCAGTAAATATATAAAACAAATTCTATGTTAATTAACTATTCCATGCCAATTTTAAAATTTGTTTTTTTTTTACAAATTTAAAATTTATTTTTCCCACTATATTCATTATTAATCAATTTTACTTTTATTACCAAGTTTATAACATAAAATAAATTATTTAATAATTACTTAAAATGATTTTACGTTTCCAAGTATTATTTTAGTAACTCTTTTTAACATTTTTATCCTTTAAAAAATTAATTATCATCATTACAGATCATTATTAAAAGAATTATAACAAAATTTATATTCTAGATTTAATTACTCAACCCAAATTAATATTTATTTAATTTAAAACAATTTACTCTATTATTTATTTTATTATTCACAAATCTAAAATTAAAATTATATCTTACACAGCCTCAAGTGATTGTAGAAAGAAAAACAATTTCCCCCTAAAATATAAGCAAATCCAAACACGCTTTGACTAACATCTATGCAAATTCACCAGAAAAAGAAGAAAGAAAACTAATATCTATGCAATGGAAAATGTTTGCAATGCCTGGGTTCAAGGCTATAATATGATCTAGAAATGGAAAATGTCATTCACATAAATGATGACAATTTCCAATTTCATCTATCATATTTAAAACTCAATAGAAAAATACTCAGGGAACAAATGTATAATGCAGAATTTTAGAGGTCTAGAATACCTTACTCTAATGCTGTTACTTGTATTTTTCCATTATCTTTCTAGCTTCTTCCACTGGATCATCCATAGGAGTTGTGGTAGTTTCTTCGGTCCCTCTAGGTCCTTGATCTTTATTGAATGCTAGGTATGCAAAGTATGAAAGTCCTATAGTGGCCTATCAAAAAAGAAATTCACTTGGATTAAACATGGCATATAGCAGTGAAGTCTAAAGCTTAAAACCATCACCAAAATTTAGGATACATTCAGAGTTTTTATTTTTGTGAACATACATTCAGCTTCAGAGACAATTTCAAGGGGAACAAACATCCCTTTTTCTATGTAAAGTTCCCTTCAGATACCCTGGTATGGCTAGTATATAATTGTCAAAACTGCTATCCATAAACAAAACAACATATAGAGTTTTGAAATCATCATAAGAGTACCAAAATTGGTGATCGATGGTGTACTGATGACCACATTTTTTACTGGAAGACAAGACAAGAAAATTAAAAACACAATTTGCCACTTCTATGTCATGGCTGAATAATGCAAGCTGCACAAATTGATACATATAATTTTATCAGGAAACACATATAGCTGTATAAAATAGCACATGCAACTACACGATTTCAACTGGTTACTATTTAAACCTTTTTTTTCAGTAATTATTTATAGCTACTTGTGTAATGTGTCAATTGGAAAATAGCCACAAAAGATGCAAAAATCTCATCTTAATGGATATGAATTGTTGAAAGTATCAGTGAAAAATAGGTCACAGAACCGTCCTGGCCTCTAAACATTTTTAACAAGACTGACTCGTATGCTATAACTTGAGAGAGATTATTGAAGATGTAATTTGAAAGACAAAACATATTGAACATTGGTTGTCACTTTGACAAAAGAAAAGTCCTGTCCCAGGAAATATTTACTAGTTTTGTCATTTTTTATTTTGTCAGCTCCAGCAACCAACAGGCTTCATGTTCACTTAGTCTCTCAAAGGTTCTTGTGTTGATGACATTTATAACAAGCTTATTATATATACGGTCTAGTTTGAGGAAGAGTGTTAAAGATATAATTTGATTATGTTAGATTATGATTTGATTACACTAAATAGGAAGACATGATACAATTTAATAGGGAAAATCGCAGAGTGGTACCATCCTTTATGACCAGTTTTGTCAGAGTCAGTAAGCCTTTCATCATAATTGATAGCCTCACCCAAAATTATTAGACTATAAAACATGGTTTTGGCAATGCTGAACCATGGAATCGATATTGTGACCTAAATTTGTTAATTTCTTGTCAACACTATATGACTACTCAGTCAGTTAGTCTCTTTGTCTCTCAATATTGAAGCGGCAGTAGTAAGCAAAAATTGACTTCACCATCATGCATGACCATGACAACTGATTTCATGCTAAGATTCTGTATTATAAAATAAAATAACAATCCTCAAATTTTAATGTGATGAAGTCAGATGACTTACCAATATGAAGAAAGCAGTAGAGAGGAATGCCTTGAGCACAAAAAGCGTAACACTCAAAGCCACAATTGTTACTGAAATCCTTGCTATTGGCCTTGGAACAGAATTCTAGCATCAGAGTAGAGAAACACAAAAATCACTAGTTTTAACAAATTTGAGAGAATAGCTTGAATTTATCTAACAGTAAGTTAATGTTTGAAGGGAAATTCTGACTTACAGGAACCAGATTAGTCCCTGCCTCAATTCCATCTCTTCCAACTCTCCATGCATTCTGCAGAACTGTTTCATAATCACAGCAACAGTTGAAACAAAAGACAAATAGGATCAGGCTTCTTAGAAAAGCACGTTTACCTACACAACTATCTCATTTTTAATCTGAAGAAAATAATCTGAAGGTTATATTGATAGATGTTACTCAAATTTTAGCCACAAATTGGCAAAGGAGATAAATCATATGCATTAGCAAACCCATTTACCTAAACAATTATCTCATTTTTAATATTTCTAACTTCAATAATAACAGTTTCTTCACTAACATCCAACAATCATCTCCCTATCCACGAAACTCTTGCAAACAACAAAACCCTTAAATCAAACTTAAAAATCACCACCCTTCACCTTTTCTAAACATATCCAAAATAATTCAATAAAAAACAATGAGGCCAACCTTTAAGAAAATTTGATTGTGCTGCGGAAACTACAAAAGTGGGACGAGGCTTCTGAGTTCTGGAACTCTTGAAATGAGTGATTGAGTGGAAAGGTTGCTTCTTTAACCTCAAAAGGGGATTGGGTAACTGAAACTGGTGATGGGTAGGAACCAAGGTTTGGTTTTGGCGGCAATTCGGAAAACCAGAAGCCACAAAACAAAAATTGCGAACAACCGTGGACACAGACATTTTTTTTTTTCTCTCAAATATATTAACTGAGAAAAAAAAAACACTTAAATTACTGTCATTCAAAGAAGTTGTGGTTTGTTTGAGGTACACATTGTGGAAGAAGGAGAAGTGAAAATGGAAGTGAGATTTTGCAACAAAGTGAGGTAGAAGAAAGAACAAAGTAGCATTGTAGTCCTTTGTTCTCAGCCTCACAAAGTTGGGCCCATAAGGTGGTCTTGAAGCCCAAACATTTGTATCCTTTTCTTGTGTGAATGGAAAATGAAAATATACATATACTAACATTTAAAAATCATAAATATATATAAAGAAATTATCCTTATAATCACATTTCTTTATTTTAAAAATAAACATTTAATTTTATAAATCTTTAATAAAATAATAATCACGTCTTATTTAGCTTTTAAAAGGTATTACCTTCTTATTTTAAATAAAATAACATTTATTTTTCTTATGTTTTTAATAAAGTAATTTGTGTCTTCCTTATTTTATTTTTAAAAATAACATATTATTAAAAATTAAATATTAAAGTAGTTAATTAGTTTACATTAATATTATCTAAAAAATTATATTGTGACTCAATTATAAATTGTCTTATAAAAATATAAAAAACTATTTTTATGGAAAAACATTTTTTCGATTAAATAAAAATATTTATAAAATATATTATTAAGATTATTTAAACTTTATTATATTTAAATATATTTCATATAAATGTAATATGTTTTTAAATAATAAAATAAAAAGTATGAATGTTATATTTTTTTTATGACACAAGGGATGTGAATATTTATTTTCAAACTAGAAAAAAAAATTAATTTTATTTTAAAACGCTTTAAAATGGGTGGATATAATATTTCTATAATTAAATTATATTTTATTTATGAAATTTTAAATTTTTATATTTCAAAATTAATTTTATGATTTTTTTAAGAAATTTCATTCAGTCTGATATTTGAATCAAATAATGGAGATGAGCGACATTTTATTAAAACATAAAGAAGATAATTATTCTTTTATTAAAAGCATAACGAATGTGATTTAATAACTGGAGAGGCCTTATTATCATCTAATTTGATAATTAAAAAGTTAAGGGAGGTGGATGTCTTTCTTAAAACTAACAAGATTAACATAACCTGAAAGGAATAAATGTAATTTTCCCAATATATATTATCAAAAATAATTATTTAATTTCCAAAATAAAAGTTAGATCAGAAGTAAAATAATATAAGGATAATTTATGTTATGATTAAATTAACCTCTTCAATTTTATAATTTTTAATGTTATAAACCAGTTTAGAATTTGTTAAATTCTAAAAAATTACGGAAGCATTTTATTGTTTTTTTTTTGTACTTTTTAATTATGAAATGTCAATTTCCACTATTTTTCATTTTTAAAATATTTGTGTAGGGAACATTGAAAATAATTATACATTCTCTATTTCTTATGCAAAACTTTAAAAGAAAACAGATTGAGAAAATTTAAATAGAAATAAATTCCTCCAAAATTTCATATTTCGCCTTTTACATTTTATGTATCCTTTTAAAAGAAAATCTTCCTTCGGCCGTGGATTCATTTTTTTTTATGTTAATATTTTTGTTCACATGATGGTAATTTGTGTGAATTTTACAATTAAGAAATAGTATACAAGGGACCATTTTTAGGTGATGATATTTTTATAATATACGATGTTAATTATTCTTTTGTGATTTTTTTCTTTTAAAATTGTTATTTCTTACACCTTTCCTAACTATATGTTTTATTTGGACATAAACCCATGCTCATTTTCTATTGTTATCAGGGACGTCCATAATGTTGTGGCATGGATTGTACTATCTAAAGTTTTAACATTGGACCATTTCTTCCCCGCACCTTAATGTTTTCCTTTTGCACCCATACTTATAAAAATACCAAAATTACTCCTATAAAGTTTTAAGCTCGAATGTAAAATTTGGAGACTTCTTATATTATAGATTTTGGAAGTTAAATTTGTGATTTATTTGAGATTGATTTATTTTTGGATTATACAATCTAATGCAAAAATCGTACTATATTTTGGATTGTACAATCTATAATATAATTTTATATTTTAAATCATACAATTTGAAATACAAAAATTAATTATGCACAAATGGGAATAAAAAATGTGAATAGCAATATGTGTGAGAAGAATTTATTATAAAATCTTGGTAGAGAATGATATCATTATGAAAGCTCAACAACACAACATTCTTAAACCAACACTCCTAAATCAACAAATAAGAGAAATTTCAAAGGATATGAATATAAAACTTTTAGAGGGAAACTAATATGAATTTGGTTATTTTATTTTGCCTTTATGACGTAATCAAATTGTTATTAATTCCTTTATGATAGAATCATATTGTAATATTTTATTTATTGTTAGTTATTTCTCTTTGTACAGGTGTCTAACCTCTATTAATTCTTTATTTTTGTTTTATATCTATTTAGATAAATGTAGAATGGGTACACTGTTTGTATATATTTAACGATTTGCTTTTGTTCTTAATAAAAAAATAGAGAAAATATTTTCATTCTCATATCTTTTGTTTGTATATATTTAACGATTTGCTTTTGTTCTTAAAAATAGAGAGAATATTTTCATTCACATATCTTTTGTTCATTTATGTTTATTTTATAATATGGTATTAGAGCTCTGGTTGCTACATTTACCCATTGTTGAAATTGTTGATCTCATAAAACTCCTTTTCATCCTTGAATAGGGTTTGCTATCTCATTACACAATACACAACAAGAGAGAGATTCTTGGTGATTAGTTAAAGGTAATGATTATTACTAGTAGAGGAATCTGTGGAAGAGGAAATACTTCTAAAGTTTGTAATCACTAGGGAAAGACAATGCACACGATTGATACATGCTATAAAAAAGCATGACTTTCTACTTTAGTTCAAGTTCAAGTTTAAAAATCAGAATGCAGATTCTAATAATAATGAGCAGAATCATGAAGGTTCAAAGTCAGAAGTACAGTCTAAGCAAATTGGTTGGTTTTACTCCTAAGCAATATCAAACATTGTTAGCTCTTTTTACAACAGTCTAAATCTAGTGGCTATGCTTCTAATCAAATCTCTGTTATTCTTTCCAACATGACAACACACACTAGCACCCGAGCATAAAAACCAAGGGTTTTCTTCATTATACAATCATCTAATACAAGATGGATATTAACACCTCTTGCTATAGAGAAATATCATGGGGTTGCCAATACTCCAAAAGGAGGCCATGAATTTTAACCTATCCCTTAGTAAGCTTCATAGTTGTTGGAACAAAGTCCTCAGTTGAGGAAAAAAACCAATTCATGGAGAAAGATTCTAAGATCCAAACATCAACACACACCTTTGTCTTCCAAAGAGGTAAATGAAAACTCGTACAATCCCTTATCAAGAGGAATTGCCTTCCAAGAACCAAGGAATTTCCAAGCAAGTTCCAGCTTCTTGCACATGTCTAGGTGTCTTAGAGACTTGTCTCCTTTATCAAGCATGATCCTTGTAATAACCTAGAAAATGATTCTTTAGAGTAGAAGTGGTAAAAGTGAAAATGGAAACTTGAGTATTTTAATATTAAATGAAAACAAGTATTTATAGAATGAAAAAAGTGAAAATGGATACTTGAATATTTTAATATTAAACAAGTATTTATAGAAAAGATGATATTAAAGTTTCATTTTCACAAAACCACCATCTCTCTAGAAATAGTTTCTCTGTCTTCACTGTAAACTTTTAGCTCTTTCCTTCACCAGATATAACGATCAAAGTCCATCATTAAACTCATGGCGACAATCTGAGTAATATTGTCTGATTAAAAACTTCATTTGCGTAAGTTCAATTCTACCCTTTTTATTCTCTGAGTCAGTTTTCAAATTTGCTCTTTATGCTTAAGTATAATTGTTGCATGTGCCCTAAGAGACTCCAAGATGAGTCTTTGTTAGTTTAATGTCCTGGTAGTGTAGTTTGATCATTGATTAGAAATTTTGTGATGCAGGTTATGTTGCTTCGTAATTTCTATGTTTTTTGGAGTTCATAAGAGTGTACCTGTTCTATTCAGGTAAGAGAAGTTAATTGGTACATTTTGTTGTAGATGTTATGTTTCACATGTCAAATTGAACTCTAGGTTACGAGACACAAGAGTGTGGAGCTAATTTGATTATAATTGTCCAGTTTTCTATGTAGGTCTGAATTGTTATTGATTGTTGGAATGACTTTGATTGCTTGATTTAGTTTTTACTTGATGAAAATGTTAGAAATGTGTTATGGTGAACCTAGATAGGTTGGTTTTAAGAAAATGAAAGATTAAGTATTTTCATTTATAGTTTCATGTGATTGGTAAGGTATATACTTGAAAGTTGGATGAGCAGTGGATGTGAATTGGACTAAAATATGATGAATGAGTTAGAAGGGTAAAAAGTTCTATATTTATGAGGTATGAAGGATATAAGATGTATATTTAAGTAATATTAGTTGTTTTGTTAGCTAATAAGCAAATTTGAAACTTGTGATAATAATTAGTTACTTATAATAGGCACATAAAATGGTTTTAATGTTAAGGAGGTTTATTGATGGCATGTAATGAATTGAAATGAATAGGTCTTATGAAAATTGAAGTGTGAGTCTAAACTATTTAAGAAAAGAACTTCGGAGTTGTGTAGATGTGTTAGGCAAACAATTCGAGCTCTCAGATCTAGTCACGCTGAGCGTAGGTTGAGGTGTGTCAGGTGTGAAAAAACTTGGGAGCTCTCGGGTTTGCTCACACTGGGTGCATGCCCATAGGTCGAGCACAAATTTTTTTTGGTACTTTACTATTTTCCTTGCCTGTGCATATGATATTTGGATTTTATGGTCTTATGAAAATATGATATATCTGTCTTAGTTTGTGGGGTGTTACAATCTTACCATACAAGTGATTCTTACACTCCTCAAGCTTTGTCATATACATTTTTTTCCTGCAATATAGGAATATCACTAAGTGTTATTTAAAAATGTGAGCAAAGGTCTTCTTTACAAGTAGACGCAAAAGAAGTTTTTCCAATTTATTTCATATCATAATTATTTAGGCACCCTAAGAAGATCTAGAAACCCCATAGACTCCACATTTATTTTACACACTAGAAAAATCACCACACTTTCACAATAACAATTCAAACAATAAAAAACTGTCAAAAACTGTCATTTTCTTTAAAATAGGATTATCATAAATTTGGAAAACAAAATGAAATCAAAGAGTTTTTTAATTTTCAAGTTTTTGAAATTTATAAATAGTTTGAATAAGGTTTTGTTAGAATGTTATGCCATTTTTTTTTTCACAAAACAGAATAGAAATATTATATCATTATATTACATCATTTTCTTGCATCCTTTTAACTTAGAAAAATACTTGCTTTCATTCATGTAATATTCAAACTTCGGTTTATAAATTTTAAGAGACAAATCCCTACTTCTAATTTGACTAAATCCCCAAATTTTAAGAGACAAATCCCTACTTCTAATTTGACTAAATCCCGCTGATTAATATGCTTATAAACATAAACAAATAATTCTTTTGTTGGCAAAAATGTTTATTTTCTCTGTGGAGTTTTTGTTTGTTGTAAAGTAACATGTGTTTTGATTTAATAGCTTTCACATCTAACACAAGCATTACAAACTATAAAAAAAATGTCAAAAGTAGTAAGTAACGAACATATATTTTTAATAAAAGAAATCAAATAATTTGTACATCAAATCAAAACATAATACAAACTCATCTCATTGTTATATAACAAAATGATCAAATCTTAAAATATATATGTAAAAGAGTTTGAAACTGACAAGACATAAGAAATGAAATGCTATAATTTTTCTCTGATGATTTTCAGAATCTGAATGGGACAGACACAACCACCCTACATAATTTGAAAGATGAAGAGGTGAGGTCAACATCAGGTATTAATGAGAAGGGTGGAATGAACAGTGGATGTTGTGCAATTGCTTCTGAAATCAAAGCATGAATGGGTAATAACTGAAAAGACAGTTCTAAATGTCCTTACATTGACCTATTTCATTCTTGGTTATGGGCCATGGGTAACTAACACATACTCACTAGTTCTCTGGCTTTTTTACCATCAAGCCATCAAGTGAAATCATCTTTTTGGTTAAAGAATAAAAGTTACAACTACCATCACACTTTCCACTTTCACTATACCATTACTCATCTACCTCACTATAGTGCATAGTTTTCTTCTACATAACAAAAGATGCACTCTCTGTTGGGATGAGGGAGTTTAGAGTTAATGAGAAAATATTTGAATTGATTTGATGATTTTGAGTAGAGGTAATTTCAGTTGATTTGTGTAGAAAGTTTTGAGTAAGAAGATTATCTGTGAGATGGAAAGAGAGAAGGATTTTTGAGTATTATGTATAAATGATAAATGTACCCTTTTCATTTTCTAAGATATTTTCTTTTGTTTTTAGTTATTATTATCAATTAATAAATAATATTTTTACATCAATGATTATATTTTAAAATACATAACTCATTTATTTTCTCAAATCATTTTTCAACAAAATATTTTTATATTTTAAAATATACACAAAAAGATAATTTTGTCTTCATACAAAATATAATCTACCAACATTTATTAATTTAATCAAATTAATATTTTTTTATTAAACTAAATTATATCACTTTTTTTGTTTACCTTCTTTCTAAATAACTTTAAATAAATCCTCCACAATCCACTGTATTACATGTAATTTTTTAAGGATATATTGGTTATTATGCAAATCCTAGAGTTAACATAAATATTTTATTATATCATATTAATTAAATCAGTCTCAAACTTTTTATTTATTTCTTCTTTTCTATTTTTTATTCCAAACAATTTTACCGTCTACTTTATTTTTTCTTTTTTTCCACTATTTTACTCCTCACTTTCTAATTCAAACAAAAAAGGTTTAACTATTTTAAAATTTTCAGAGAAGTATTATTTTTTTTATTTTCAATTTATCTTTTTAAAAAAGTTACATTAAGTAAGTGGAGCAAACAAAAAATAAGCAGTTTGATGTTATTTTAGTAAAATGATTATAAGGAGTAACATCTTTATTATTGTTCTTAGTCTGAAAAAGCTTTAATTAAACTTATTCAATATTGATACAATTTAGTTAAAGTTTCCAAGCTTCAAAAAATTTGATTAAATGAATTTCTCCACGACCTCCAAGGAATAAAAAGTAAAAAGAAAAAAAGAACCTTTTGTATAAGATAAAACTAATTTTTACATTGTAATGTTTTGTATAAGTTTTAATTATACATAAATTAATTTTACTTTGAAAAACTTATTTTTTTTTATTTAAAAATGTTTATGAAGAGTATTCAATCAAACCTAAACTCTTTCATACAAGTGTATTTTGCTTGATATAAAAAGTTTTCCTCAGTGTAATCATTTTCTCATTTCAACTTTCAAGCAGGAACCTTATTACATACTAGTACTTTTTTTTAAAAGGAAAGAAAATCATTATTCATAATAGTTTTCTAATTATCTTATATAAAAAAAAAAAATCTATACCCTCTTAAAATAGTAGAATCATATGGCCCCTATTGCCTATAATAATTATTGTGATCTTGTAGACTGTGTGGAGAGGCATTACCTTATGCTTCTTAATAATTTTGGGCATTGCTGCCTGTTTCAGAATCACAGAGTTATGATTAGGTTAAAAGGGAAGGAGGTGAGGGCAATGCATGTCCAAATCTACCTTAAATATGTCACCAAGAAAAGTGGATTCCCTTATGAATACCACTGCCAATTATCAACACTCAGATGCTATCCCTTAAGCTTTGTTCATATGGTTGCAATAATTGGGGAAACAAAAAGACAGAAAGGAAAGCTATTCTAAAAATAGTTTCAATCTCCAACTTTGAGCATTTATATTAGTTTTCATAAAAAAAATGTAACCAGGTTGAAAATAATGTTAGTCCTACATTAAAAAGTATACACATAATCTAAGTGTGGAAATAATAAAATTGAACTGTCACTATCCAACCTTAAGACCTTTTTATTTAATTTTTTTGTAATTTTTTGTGGTACAATATGTGTTATGATTTAGAGATATTTGTCGTTTTTTAATAAATCTGATTCTAAGTAAAATAAATTTATAATGTGTGGTCATATCATTGAAATCAGAACCAAAAATTCAAAGAAACAAACAACTATTAGGTTGTCTTTAAATAATGTCATTTAGATTGATTACAAGAAGGTCCACAATTATTTAGTAATTCTTCTTATATTACACAATCCCTCCTATTTTCCTCTCTAAATCTTAGATTATTTTTTTTTTTAAAAAAACTTTTATAGTTAATAATTTTTCATTATACATTTATTTTAATTAATTAGCAGAAAGAACATTTAGTTAGGATAAAAAAATACATAATGACATACAAATATATATATTGAAAAAAAAAAGACTGAAAGAAGTATGTAGTTCACTCAAAATTATATTAAAAATAGAAAAATTAAATAACTTTCTTAGTTGGGGTGAAAAATATCCTCCAACATTCAACTTCTAAAACAAGGGAATAGAGGGAATATTATTTAAAAAGCACATCAACTACGATATATTATTATCTTCCTTTTTTTAATAGGTAAACTCATTTGAGATTGTATTATACCTAAAATATTAAATAGTTTCTTTAGTTTTTGATGAAAAAATATAAAAAAAAAAATAGAGTAACAAAAGATCATATATTAGTTGGATAATGGTGAAAATGTTCCTTACAAAACACTTGGATGAGAAATGAAAAGGATTCTGGCAAAACACTATTACTTATGCTGGTAATTAAACTGAAGTAATAAATATGGTTTCATCACCTACCAGTAGCAGTTTTAATGTTGACCAAGATGCTTGGAAAGCAATTCTAATAATGTGGAAAATGCAAGAGGAATCTGCTTTGAATGAAGCTCTGGAAACAAGGAGCAAAATGCCAGAAAGTAGAGCACCAAGTCTTTCAAATTAAAGAAGAAGCTCGTTTATCAACACATTATATAAATGGTGCAGGCCAAGTTAGTGACTAAGTTGAGGAAAACAATGCAACAACACATGGGTTGTGAGCTAGTTTAGTGCCAAACAAGTGATGCATAATTGAATGCGAGAGAAAAAATATAAGGCAAAAGAACAGAACCCCGAGGCAGAGGGGGTGGTGCCTGTTCACTTCAGAATCGTATAAAAAAATATCCTGTCTCCTTCTCTTGCTTTACTACAAAGCAAGTATAATACTAATCCACCATAGTGAGTTAGTGTAGTGAGACTAAAAGAAAAAAGAGAGAGACCCAATGAAAAACCAAGACTTGATAACTTGATATGATATGCTTGTTGGGGTTGAGTTTTTGAGGGAATTGCCAATGTCAATGCCGAGGCAAGCCTTGAGCAACCAAAACCACAACCAAATGCCGAGACAAGCTTTCATCACAGACCATCACCTTCACTATCTTCTTCTCTTTGCACTTCTTCTTCCTCTTTCCTTTGCTGCTGCAAATGATGAAGTTACTGCATTGGTTGCATGGATGCATAGCTCTTCCAAAACTCCTTCTGCCTTTTCTAGTTGGAACCCTTTGGACTCCAATCCTTGCACTTGGTCTTACATCAAATGCTCTTCAGCCAACCTTGTCATAGAGATAACTATTCAAAATGTGGAGCTGGCCCTTCCCTTTCCTTCAAAAATCTCATCTTTTCCTTTCCTTCAAGTATTGGTCATTTCTGGGGCTAATCTCACTGGGACTATTTCATCTGATATTGGAAACTGTTCTGAGCTTATAGTACTTGACCTTAGCTCCAATAGTCTTGAGGGTGGCATTCCTTCAAGTATTGGGAGGCTCAAAAGCCTCCAAAACTTGAGCTTGAACTCCAATCATCTCACAGGACCAATCCCAAGTGAGCTTGGTGGTTGTGTCAGTCTCAAGACCCTTGACATCTTTGATAACAGTCTCAGTGGAGATCTTCCTGTGGAGCTAGGAAAGTTGTCAAATCTGGAGGTTATAAGAGCAGGAGGGAACAGTGGCATTGTGGGGAAGGTTCCAGCTGAGTTAGGAGATTGCAGAAATTTGACAGTGTTGGGTCTTGCTGACACAAAGATTTCTGGTTCATTGCCTGCTTCCCTAGGCAAGCTAGGTATGCTTCAGACCTTGTCTATTTATAGCACTATGCTCTCTGGTGAGATTCCTCCTCAAATAGGGAACTGTTCAGAGCTTGTCAATTTATTTTTGTACGAGAATGACCTCTCTGGTTCCCTGCCAAGGGAGATTGGTATGCTTCAGAAGCTGGAAAAGATGCTGCTGTGGCAAAACAATTTTGTTGGGGACATTCCTGAGGAGATTGGCAACTGCAGAAACCTGAAGATTCTTGATGTCTCCTTAAATTCTCTCTCTGGTGGAATACCCCAAAGTTTGGGGAAACTCTCAAATCTTGAAGAACTTATGCTGAGTAACAATAACATCTCTGGTTCAATACCACCAGCTCTGTCCAATCTCACAAACCTCGTGCAGTTGCAGTTGGATACAAATCAGCTATCAGGTTCAATTCCTCCTGGGCTTGGAAGCTTGGCAAAGCTAACAGTCTTTTTTGCTTGGCAGAACAAACTGGAAGGTGGCATTCCATCATCTTTGGGAGGTTGTAGGAGCCTTGAGGCTTTGGATTTGTCATATAATGCACTCACTGATAGCTTACCCCCTGGTCTGTTTAAACTTCAAAATTTAACAAAGCTTTTGCTAATCTCTAATAATATTTCTGGCCCTATTCCTCCTGAGATTGGCAACTGCAGTTCCCTCATTCGCCTCCGGCTTGTAGACAACAGAATCAGTGGGGAGATACCAAGAGAGATTGGCTTCCTTAACAGCCTTTATTTCCTTGATCTGTCTGAGAATCAGCTGACTGGGTCAGTACCACATGAGATTGGAAACTGTAAAGAACTGCAAATGCTGAATCTAAGCAACAACTCCCTTTCTGGCGCTTTGCCTAGTTATTTGTCTTCTCTCACAAGGCTAGAGGTCTTGGATGTTTCTATGAATAACTTTTCTGGTGAGGTTCCAATGAGTATTGGACAACTCACTTCACTTCTTAGGGTCATCCTAAGTAGAAACTCTTTCTCTGGGCCAATTCCCTCCTCCATTGGGCAATGTTCAGGTCTTCAGTTGCTAGACCTTAGCAGCAACAATTTTTCAGGGAGCATTCCACCAGAACTGCTTCAAATTGAAGCACTTGATATTTCTCTAAATCTGAGTCACAATGCATTATCTGGAGTGATCCCACCAGAGATTTCTTCTCTGAAAAAGCTGTCAGTTCTGGACCTTTCACACAACAATCTTGAAGGTGACTTGATGGCCTTTTCAGGGCTTGAAAATCTTGTTTCTCTGAACATTTCCTACAACAAAATCACTGGTTATCTTCCAGACAGCAAGTTATTCCACCAACTATCAGCAACAGATTTGGCTGGAAACCAAGGTTTGTGTCCTAATGGTCATGATTCATGTTTTGTTAGCAGTGCTGCTATGACAAAAATGCTGAATGGTACTAATTCTAAGAGGTCAGAGATAATCAAACTGGCTATTGGACTGCTCAGTGCCTTGATTGTTGCAATGACAATCTTTGGAGTTGTTACCGTCTTTCGAGCGAGGAAAATCATTCAAGCCGACAATGAGTCTGAGATGGGAGGAGATTCATGGCTTTGGCAGTTCACCCCATTCCAAAAGGTAAACTTTTCTGTGGAGCAAGTCTTAAAGTGTTTGGTGGAATCCAATGTAATTGGAAAGGGGTGTTCAGGGATAGTTTATCGTGCCGAAATGGAAAATGGAGATATCATTGCTGTGAAAAGACTATGGCCAACAACAATAGCTGCAAAATGCGACGATCAAAGTGACAAGTTAGCAGTTAATGGAGGGGTACGTGATTCCTTTTCAGCTGAGGTAAAAACTCTTGGTTCAATTCGCCACAAGAACATTGTAAGGTTCTTGGGTTGCTGTTGGAACAGAAACACAAGGTTGCTTATGTATGATTACATGCCAAATGGGAGTCTAGGAAGTCTACTTCATGAACGAAGTGGCAACTGCTTGGAATGGGACATAAGGTTTCGGATAATACTAGGAGCAGCACAAGGTGTGGCTTATTTGCACCATGATAGTGCTCCTCCCATTGTTCATAGGGACATTAAGGCCAACAACATCCTCATAGGCCCTGAATTTGAACCATACATAGCTGATTTTGGGCTCGCAAAACTTGTTGATGATGGAGATTTTGCTCGATCTTCTAGCACACTAGCTGGTTCCTATGGTTACATTGCTCCTGGTTAGTATAGTACTACTACCCCAATACTTCAACTCATACGTATTTGTATATTTGAATAAATGTTTCACATCCTTTGTTGCATTTTCCTAATAAATAATCTGCACTAACAGTGTAAAAAGTTTCATTGTTACCTCAAAAGTTATGCTAAGAATGATTTCTGATTGATTGAAATTCTAAAACCTGTTACATCATCCATGTCTATTGAACTTTTGTTTAACATCATTTTTTTTTCTAAATATGCCATCTTTATCAACTGTATACTGACATCTATACATTATTACCTTTTTCTGTATGTGGGGATTGAAGAGTACGGGTACATGATGAAAATAACAGAGAAAAGTGATGTTTATAGCTTTGGCATTGTTGTACTAGAAGTCCTAACAGGGAAGCAACCAATTGATCCAACAATACCTGATGGACACCATATTGTTGATTGGGTAAGACAGAAAAGAGGTGGAGTTGAAGTGGTGGATGAAAGCTTGAGAGCTCGGCCAGAATCCCAAGTTGAGGAAATGTTGCAGACCTTAGGAGTGGCTTTGCTGTGTGTGAACTCAAACCCAGATGACCGACCAACCATGAAAGATGTTGTAGCAATGATGAAGGAAATTAGGCAGGAGAGAGAGGAATATGTGAAAGTTGACTTGCTTCATCATGCATCTTCTGCAAATAGTCAACAAGATAGAAATCTTTCTAACGAAGAACCAATGTCAATGATAAGCACCAGCAGCACAAATTACTCTCCTCATCGTCCTCAAACACCAAAGTAACTTTCAAATGGTCAATATTGCAATGAGGCTAGGCAACTAAGATAATCTTAGGAAGAATGGTTTCTATCAAGTTGTCATCAGTTAATTCTGCTTCATAATTTTTGTTTCCTTGTGTATAAGGATTAAGGTCTAATAGTTGTCACCAATGAAGTAATCTCTGTTTATTTTTTCTGTATTGAAGTACATATAAACAAACCTTTATAATCTACTTGACACTTTATGAGGTACTTTCTTTGTAAGAGAGTTTGAAGAAAATATTAGAAGCTATAGTTGAACAAGCTCAACTTGTTCTGTGTGAAGTTTGTCTTTCACCTTAGTTTGTCATCAGTAGTTAATATGAATAACTAGCACAAACCTTTTACTTTGAAGATTATCAAAGGATGTAGAAGACTTCTAAAGGGAAGCTATCAATTCACCAATTCTGCATTTTAACAATTTTGTTTTTCTGTTATTTCCTTTTGTTGATTCTGTGGCTCCCAATTCCATTTTTCTTTGTTTCTCCACTACCTCCCTCTCTTTGTACATTTATTGGAGTAGTATAAACTCTGTTAGGCCCAACCTAGGTAGCACATTCTGTATATATAGCTAGCTCTTTTCTATTTCCTCACCCAAAGAAAAATTATGCACTGTTAAAATGCAGTGAAATTTTCATCTTATTTTACTATCTTTATTCTAATATGATATCAGAACTTTAAGTGTTACATTTGCTGAAACCATTTACTCCTCACAGGACCTTATCTCACCTTATCACGTTAGTTCATAAAATAGTCCATCCTTTCTCATTGTCCCAAATCTTCTTGAAGGGCTAAATTATCATCATTGGTCTCCATCTTCTCATATGAGTCTCATCTTTAAGAAGAAGATAAATTTCGTTGATGTAACCATAGAAGTTTTCCTAGTCACAGCAACCCATTGATCCTGGCATGGCAGGGAACTAACATACTGATTGTTTATTGGATTTTAAAGTTTTCCATCCATTGTTCAAAGCATTATTTGCATGGATAATGATTTGTATTGTTATTGATGACATGATTTCTTCCTTTAAAGAAGGGAGTTGAGTGTCACAGACTATTTTATTAAACAAGGGAGATGTTACTTGTTTGTTTGTTCATGTGCGTTTAAATGCACTTTTAGTATTCTTGGTAGTGTTATGAAATACAAGAAACAGGATCAAGTAATAGGGTTCCTAAGGAAACTCAATGATAACTGTTAACTGTAAAGACTCAGATTCTCTCTCATCCTTGTATGACTTCTCCCTTGTAATGCAATAAAAAGGACAAATATTTGGTTAATAGTTCAACCGGTTTTCGACTGTTACAGTTAGAAGAGGTTACAGAAATAGTTCTGGAGGAGATTAACTTTTCTTTTAAAACAAATCTGAAACTGCTACGACCTTAAAAAACTGTTACTTTTATTCAAACTTAGCTTGAAGTTTCTATAAAAATAATAAGCGAATAAAACTAAATTCTTCATGAATGATTTCTTTAAAAATAAAGAAATAATATATCAAATTTTATGTATCGAGACAAATCTACGTAGTTAAGAGAAAGTATGCTCATTTACTTGATATAACTAGAACTCTCAGTGATATAATCTGATTGGCTAAAAATATTCTATAGAATATTCACACTAGATAACTTTTTTTGTGTCTAAAAGATATTTTTTTTCTAAGCATATCTTTCTTGGTCACAAAGAATTGGTTAACAGTCTTCCTATTCATGATGAGAACCAATTCATTAAACAATAACTCAACGCAAATCAATCATCACAACTCGACCCTGAAATACGTTGAATGTAACAATGATCACGAAATGATCTATACACATAACAAATTATTGAGGAAGAATCTCCCGCAAAATTCCTTATATCTTCGAAAGTTAAATATTTTCTGTTAATTTATGTCTTAATAATCTGTCATATACTAACTCATCTTTTGTAATGTCTCATCGTTCATATCTAGACACATTCCTACCCAGAGGCTATTAAACCTGATTGTTGGGAAAACACTAAAAGGTTTGAGACGTGTGTTTTTGAGTCAAATCAAATATGGATAACTACATCTCTATCAAAGGATAAGGCTCTCACAGGATGTAAATGGATGCTCAAAACAAAACACAAATCTCATGAGATTATGAGATTATTGAGAGATATAATGCAAGGTTAGTAATAAAGGAATACACCTAAACCGAAGACATGGACTATTTTAATACTTTTTTTTCGAGTGACCAAGATGACAATAATAAGATTGCTTTTATTCTTGACCTCTATTTTTAATTTTTAATAAGGAATTAAAACAATTAGACGTAAACAATGTTCTTTTACATAAAAAAAATGAAAGAGGATGTTTACATGACTGCTCTTCCTAGATTGAGTTCTATTGATATGCAGTTTGAGAGAGGCCAGTTGTTTTACTTTCTATTAGATATGCCAAATCCATGAATAATTACTCTCTTTTTATCAACTCTTTTGAAGGATTTTTTACAACTAGGGTATGTAGATGATGTAATAATTGATGGAAATGATAAATAGAAAATTAATCGAACTAAACAAACTTTAGATGACACATTCAAAATCAAAGACCTTAAAAACAAAATACATTTTCTGGGTCTTGAAGTGACCAAAAACAAGAAAGGAATAATGATAAATTAAAAAAAATATGTATTAGATGTAGGTCTCTAAGTTTATAAATCGGTCTGTACACCAATTAACAATGGTATTAAATTGTCATCCACTAGAAGTGAACAATTTAGAGAATTTTTTTAGCATGTTAGGGTTTGATTGGAAGGTTCGTATACCTCACAAATATTCACCCAATATAGATATTTCTATGTAGGAGCTCTCACAATTCTTTGTCAAGCCTATAGTGGATCAGGATCGTGAAATACATTCAAGGAACACCAAGTCATGGGACTATTCTTTCCTTCTGTTCTAGTCGTTGAGGTTTTTTTATCGCTCTTAGTTAGGCCAAATAGAAGATTTTTTTTTTCATATTTCGGCACCTCATGTTTATACATTACCTATGAGGTATTCTGGTGTTGAATTTAAAAACTTAGTTAGTATTAATGATCCAGTACACCAAATCTTAACAAATTAACATAAATGTCCATAATCAAATATGGTTATAGAGAATGACAGTTTATGTGAGCAATGATTCTTAACGGTTAAATTGGGTCTTTCCTGATGGGTTTGTAGTTTATACACTTTGACGCCTTCTTTCTCTGTCTCCATGATTTCCCCTTGCACCTCCATAATTTTATAGAGACAAAAATATCTTTAGGTTAGAATTTTAAAACCATCCCTACCCTCCACCCCCTCACCCATGCACCATCTCTTACACCTCCTTTGCCTTTTCTTGCACCTCTTTGGCTTCTTCATCGATATAGTTCGCTTCTTCTTGCACCTTGTTGGCATGTTATTGCATCTTTCTTTCCTTATATGTGCTTCCTGATCGTTTGCGTTACGGCTGGCTGCATTTTAATTAACGATAGTGATAGATTGAAGAGTGGGTGGTGTGGAAGTGGGGGTTTGCGGGACTGGGATTTGTGGTGCTAGAACATTCGTTATTGAATCTTCTAAGCGTTTAAGGTAAGCATAAGGCATTTGTTAGTTTGGAATTGGTTGTCCCTAGAAAACAAACTTCACCTCTAATATTTTTCACCATCATTTTCACAACTCACTGTCACTTTTTTTTTTTTTCAGCAAGGGCAACTTAGTCTTTTCATTGGGATATAGGAAATTATGGAGACGCAGGGGGAAATTATAAAGGTGCTGGAAGAAGATGTCATACAATTTTCAGGTCATAAGTAAATTACTTTTTGCACTCCATAATTTTATTTTGAATCTAAAATTCACCGTCCCGACACAAGCTATACACTTCTAAACAACATTCCTTCTCAAAAGAGAGATTAAATAATTTGCTGTGACTTAAGGTAATCGATTTGAGTATTTATCTTGAAAATTCTCTTTTATTTTGAAGGTTAGAGAAGCATAACACTACATCAAAAAATTCTTATAAAATTGAATATACAAGACAATGATCATTACCACATGTGAAATCCACTATATAACCTATTTTAACCAGATTTCAAGATTCTTCTTGTATAATCTTGACAACGATTTAAAATATAGAATTTAAGGTTTAACCAGACATTACAATCAATTTTTATTTCATGGACACATAAAACACTTAAAAATTATCACATTATTAAAAAAACTTGAAAATAAATTAATTATTTCTTATCTCCCGATGACCAATAAGTCATCAATTCTTTTATTATATTTATTTTTAACTGGGTCTTATTGTCATCTCATCTCCAATTTTCAAGGATATCTTAGATTGTGATAGTTGTATCTTACATCAGTGTTACTTATAAGTTTGTTATAATATATTTTTATTTTGATTAGGTCCTGAAAAATTTTTAGTTCACAAATTTCAGTTTGTTCTTCCAATATGGTAAGGCAAGCCTCGCTGTCGAAGTGCATGAGTAATAATTTGATCCATTAACCTTGCACTACTACTAGTAGAACTAAACATGAATTTTCTTCTAGATGTAAGAAGATCAGACTTCTATTTTGAGTCATCAACAGTGGTTGATCCACTAATAGAAATGTATTTTTTTGAATTTTAGTGATTTTTAAAATTTCGATTTTGATATATATATATATATATATATATATATAATATTAATTACTTTCAATTTATTTTTAACTATCAGATTTTTTGAAATAGTTTTATTTTTACTTTTTAGTCTTAAGTTCAGAGTTCAAATAAAATTTATATTTTTATTCTTCACTTATGTTTTAAATATTAGAAAACTTTTAACGTACTTTTTAATTGTTTAAAGGAGAGTAACAGTTATGTATGGTTGAGTTATTAGGCGTGGGTCTTCGGAAGCTAAACTAATTCTTGGAACTTGTCGTATAGAAACGCATACTGCAAACTCATCTTTTCCAAGAAGAGGAGTGAAGATTCTCGGAGTGACTCTTTTATTTTATTAGTTACTCAAGACCATTCTTCTTTAAATAAAATTTGGGAAATACAAGAATTTGTTTTAACTGTAAACAATTATGAGATTTTCTATTTTGCATGTAGATAAATTTAAAAAATTAAGATAAAAGTGGCTTAATAAATAATAAAAAATAATTAATTTTAAATTTTAACAAGATAAATATAAATAAAATTCTCCTAAGAGTATGATAATTAAAAAGAAAAAAAGTAAAACATTTATTAAAAATTACAAGATAAAAATTGTTTAATGAAATGTGAAATTCATATATTTTTGTGATTTTTAATAAATTTAAACCTTAGAATTGTGTATAATTCAAGAAATGAAATGTATATGTAATGTTGACTTAGTCTGATTTTTATATTAGTTAGAACATGACATATGGCTTATAAAATTGAAATTGATATGCTCCATGCCATACTGTGTTCAGGTAAGTTTTAAATTTTCATTGAGTTTAGTTTAGATACACTTTTTCTTTTCCTTAATACTTTTAATATTTGACAAATATATTTATTCTTTAAAAATATTTTTATTTTGAGCACGATTCTTTCGAGATAGAATTTAAAAGTGATGGAAACAAACTCACACTAACACACACTTATTATGCAAGAATTAATATATATATATATATATATATATATATATATATATATATATATATTTTTCTTCTTTCTAATAAGTTTTAAATATAACTTTTTGTTATAAAATTTTATCTTTATTTATTTGTCTAACAATTATTATTCATTTTTTATTTTTTTTAATTCCATTAAAAATGTGCAATATAATTGGAAATCATAAAAAAATGTAACTAATAAAAATAATTAATTTTTTCATTATTCCATAGGTGTGAATATGTATTTACTTGTCAACTTTTAATCTTCATTAAATACCGTATTAAGTTTTAGTAATATTTTTTTTTTCAATTTAATTGAGAGTATTACTTTAAAATTTAAAATAATATATTCAAATGAACAACTATTTTCCTAAAATGATATCGATATTAAAAAGAAAATGAAAATATCATTATCCAAGTAAGTTAAAAATAAATTAATCTTAATTCTTTCAAGATCATTCTCTTAAAAAATATTGATTGTTTGATATATATATATATATATATATATATATATATATATATATATATATATATATATATATATATATATATA
>Ga0099825_1000181_pt1 | contig 53595 bp, 20 predicted proteins | sample SiratroredBW_FD_76838 | JGI IMG/M metagenome (GOLD analysis project Ga0099825, IMG submission 76838) | Root nodule microbial communities of legume samples collected from California, USA - Siratro red BW | ecosystem: Host-associated > Plants > Roots > Nodule | place: USA: California | collected...
AAAAACACCTACATGCCAACAATCCAAGAAAAAGAAAAGCTTACTTTTAGCAAAAAATTGATTGATAAGTTTTATTCTCATGTTTACTAGTTTTACCACGACCGGTTCCAATTAAAAAAATAAAAAATTATTTTTTTTTTTAATTTATAAAAAAAAAAAAAAAAAAAGACTTGAGTACATAATTGGTATTCAATGTATTTCAAACTTTCAATATCTTATAGTCATTGAAAAACCATGTCTAAATTGAATAATTTTTTTATAGAAGAAGAAAAATAGATAAAAACAAACAATGTGACATGTATCAGGTGATGCTAATTATGAGTGATGGTATTAAATTTATCTAGTTGTAATTGGAAAAATAGTTAATTGAAATTTTAAAAACTTTCTTTAAGTTAAAGTTAAAAATTTGTCAAATTAACTTCTTTTAAAGCGTTTCATAAAATTGGTTGTTAAAAACTAGTTAATAAAAGAAAAAAAAAACTTAATGCAATATATTTGTATTTTTATTTCGTAGAAAAATTAGGTAGGTATAGTTTGTTAATTAATAGTATTTTTGTTTGAAAATTAAATGTTTTATTAATTATAAACATAGATAGCATAAATATAAAATTGAAATGAATTGTAACATATTGTAAAAGTATAGTATCTCGTATCGAAGTAGTTAGAATAAAATTAAAAAAATATAATAAATGGCATGTTAGAAATTTAAGGTTAATTAAATATGAAATAAATCTACAATAAAGATAATTCTTATATTAGATGTAATAAAGTGTATTAGAAATCCAAATCAATAAAAAATAAAATTAATTCAGAATATGAAAAAAACAATCGTAATGTTATAAATCAATTTTTGAAGGATAAACTAGATTTAAATTCAATTGAATCCTAATACTGTAAACTATAATTTCAGATATTTTAAACTTTAACAAGTAAAGTCGATTATTTTTTAATTTTCCATAAAGATATTGTAATTAAGATGGGTATAGAAGCCACAAAACAAGAAGATAACACAGCAAAAAGAAAAACGAGATGATGGAAAGGAAAACTGATAAAAAAAATTGAGTGGTTGAATTTATGAGATGGCTCTAAACATGTCCCAGCAGCTCCATGATATATGATAAGGATTGATGGTAGGTGTTCTTCTGCTTGGGCCCTAGATCCGATTATTGAAGCACTCCTTTATCATTGTACCTCCACTCATTATCTCATTCTCCCAATCTTTCATCAATGCACATTCAATTATATCACTCCTTTCTAAAATATCCTTTCATTTCAAACCAGATCTTTAGTTTCTGTATTTTCCCACTTCAAATGCTTAATCAATACTATTATTTTAAGATTTTATATAATATTTTGATTATTTTAATTTATTATTATAAAATAGTTGTAAATTATTATGATTTTTCTTTTTAACTTATAAGGTTCACTCTTCTTAGAACTCGTCAAATTATTCCTCGAATAAATATAATATTAATTAAGAATAGTATCAAGTGTTTGTTTTGACCAGAAAATTTAACAACCATTCAAAGTCTTCTTTATTTAGATAAGAATGGTAGTAAGGCTACCGACAGGAGATGCGATACATAAAAAGAGTCTGGACTTTTATTAATATTATTTAGATTTGTAATTTCTTATTAAAAAAAAAGTATTTTCTGAAATATATATTAGTTAAATAGAGCAGCCCCATTTCATAATTTTTATTTATTCAATGAAACTTTTGAATATATTTGTATTTTGAAGATAAAATATATTTTTTAGAAGATATTACAAAATAATAAAAGAGTAGAACAAGATTCACACTAAAATTAAGTTGTGTTTTGAAATCATAAAAAGTAGAATTGACTTATGAGTCAAATACTTTAACGTGCCTTGTAGTTATTGAGTTCATGGTGCACCCAATTGCCAGGCTTATTTTGTCAGTTCTAGCGGACTACGCAGTCATGTTTTGTCTTTTACATCTATGACTCATATTTTATTTATTGTTTACATATCAAAATATTGGCAATGTAAATCATATTATATGAATTAATTTTTTCATCGATTTTTTAATATAAGTTTCGAAAATGTTTGTCATATTCAGTTAACATTTTCCTGTTATGTTTTTGAAGTTTGCATTGAAAATAACTACGTGTTAATATTGTTTTACGGTTTAAATCAATGTTTGTTTTTTTTATGAAAAGTTTATAGATCCTGATTACGGTTTTTAATGATATTTTTTTATTTTGATTTTTATATTTTTATATCTAATCCTACTATCTAAGTAATAAATATTCGTTAAATTACACGCCAACAACGAAACAGAATTGATATATATTTTTTCTCAATAAATCTATACATTTTTTATATTTAGTAGCTTGTTTTATTTCAACTTTTTTATTAAAATTTATTTCTATTGTTTTTATCGTTTTTTAATATTTGTAAGTAATAAAATGTATCATATTAAGAATTAAATAGAAGTCACACATGTGCTTTTTTTAAATTGATTTATTTAAAAAAAAATCAATATTATGAAAATAATGTCATTCTCTTCTATTAGAATTTTGATCCCTAGGCATTCCTTACTTTAACGTGATAATAGAAAAAATGAAAAATTATAAGAGAATAGTACACCTACCAATATTTGCTGATAAAAAAAGAATACCTAGCAATTATGCTCTTTTAAGTTTCACAGTCAAATCACTGTCTTAATCTAGTGGGTAGAAAAATAACAACTTGATATTTTTATCGGAAGAAATTGAGCGCATGTTTAAAAGATTACGAAAACTTATGTACCTTATAAAACCAACGAGGCTGGAATCTTCGAGAATATGATTTACTATGCATCATGTGTTTGATTTGACAAAGAGGAGGGAATCAGATTCACTATTGTCAAAATATGGAAACAATAATAATTAATAATAATTAATGTAGAAAAAACTTCATAATAAAGATACGAAAAATTAAAATGATGATAAATACTTTACTCGTACCAAATCAAGTGTACGATAACTATTATAAAAATTAACGGTGATAAAAATTTGGACAACATTTTATAAAAATTCTGACGCTTCTATAAATTTTTATTGGAAAATCCCACCATTTATTTGAGAAAAAATTATAATTTGATTAATTAAACAATGTTTTTATCATTGGATAATAAAAAAATATAATTTAATCGTTGTAAGAAATACCTGCAAATTTTATTTATTTTTTTCGCTTTTCTTTAAAGCTGTTATCAACACACTTCTCACACATAATTATACACACTTAGAATTAGTATTCAATTCTTTTTTTTCTTTTACCTTAATCAAAATGTAAATAAAAGGTATTGTAAAGAGAAAAACCAACCTTACATTATTGCAAATATATTATATTGAGCTGTTATATACTACGGATACACTAAAAAGTATCGAAAAGAGAAAACCCACCTTACATTATTTTTACCCTTTTACAATGTTCATGTCATTGCTCCATTTTTTTTTTTCAGCTCTACCCGAAAGAAAAAAAAAAAACATCTAATGGAAGAAAAAATCTACAATGATACATTAAATGATTTATACATACATAACAGGGTTAAGAATTTAAAAAACAATATTTTTAGATAAATAAATCGATCAAGCTAACATCACAAGTATCTTTCTCACAATTTGACAAGGATTCTCACTCCTATTTTCTTTATTTATAATTTATAAATTAGAAGGACTGTATTTCAAAAAATTATCATTTAATAAAAGAATTAAGAACTTTTTTCCGCCTCTTTTCTGTTCGAACATCTTCATCATTAATTTTAAACTAAATGTTAATATTTTATAAATAAATTATCAGTAGTTAAGAATAGCATTATATCATTATAAAATTATATTTACTTTTCATTACAAATATACACGTGTTCTGTAAAAGTATTATAGATTTGAGGTTTGATTGTATTTTTAATATTTGAATTTTAATAAGATAGAGTTTTAGGCTATTATTTTTTAAACAAATTAGCATTTTTTTATAAAAAAATACAATTTTAGTTCCTCAAATTTTATGTTTAAAACTTAATGTCCGTTTCGTTCTTTGACCACTCATCTACATTTTACAAGAGATTGACCAATAAGTTGGCACTTACTCCAAAACTCAGGGAAACGTTCATAGACCAAAGACCGAAAAAAAAAAACACAAACCCTTCATTCTCAATAAGGAGTTGCTTTGGTTACGCTATATATTTATTTCCTTTAAAAATAAAGTAAAATAAGAGTATATATTACACATTATTTTTTAATATAAATAAATCTTTTGACAAATGCGAATAACTATAAAAAGTGTATATTAATGGTATTATGTCTATATTTATAAGTCAGCACAACTAACAACTAATTTGAATATCTTATTGCTAACTTTATGATTTTAAAAAGTAAAATGAAGTTTGAAATATCTTTAATGTCAACTAGGTTTCTTTGATCTAAAACCTTTATGCATTTTCTGAAAGTGCCTAGGTATGTGGAGGTTGCAAGGATTAGGACGAGGAGAGGAAGATTAAATAGCTAGGGCAAATTGCATGTGGCACATGGCCCAAACATGTCAATAAATTTAATTATAAGAAGGACCATGGAAGACGTAGATGGATGTGTCTTCCTCACCTTTTAATAGGCTCTATATGTCATCCACTAAATCACATCACACCAATGTGCTTTATGATCACCTCCTATAATTCCATTTTTTTATTATTTCTTTTACTTACCCTTCTCCAATTAATTGAAGCTGACTTATATTTAATTTCATGTTAATTTTACGTGTTACTTTGTGGATTCTTAAGTTTACAACATCATATCCATGCGAGTTTATAAAAATAAATAAATAAAATGGGACAACAATTCTTTATGGTAATTTATGGATTAGGATGAGCGTAGGAACGGTAAAAAAAAGTAATAAAAAAATAAACATATTTATTAATACTGACAAAAAATATTTTTATTTTTATTTTGATAATATCATATTAATTATTTATTTTATTATAATAAAACTGTTAAAATTGAAAAAAAAAGACATAATTGATTATGTTGAAGACATGATCGATTATATATGATTCTACCTAAATCTTCATATATGTGAAGGAAGTTACTTCTCATGATTATTTTGAAATTCATGTTTATTCTCTTTGATTTTTGTGTTTTTTTCTTTCATCTTCAACATTTTCATCAGCAAATCAAAGCACGCACGTTAATTAATTAATTAATTGATTACTTCTTTTATTAAAGTACATGTTTCGAAGAATTTAATAGATAACGTTGGGTCACTCCTATTTCATGGTTCTAATAAACTTTTAAGTATAATGTATTTGAGTTATAAAGTTTAATATAAAATAATTAACTATTTTAATTATATGTCACATAAAAATAGATTGAAACAATATATATATATATATATATATATATATATATATATATAATATATATATATATATATATATATATATATATTCAAGAATCATTTAATAATTTATTAAATTTAAGGTACAAGTAAACTCTTGAGTGATGATTAATTAAAATTTAGAACTTTTTTTGTTAAATAGATTATTATTATTTTTCTTAAAATTGAGTGATTTTTATAAAATGTATTAACTAAGCCGTGTTTTTTTTGTTAAGATTAAGTTTATTAAATAAATGAAGCTTGATATAATAAATTGAAAAAGAAAAAAAAGTGAAATTTACTGAGAGATATTTTGATATATCTTAAATATTTTTATTAACTTTAAATTTTTTCGAGTCTATTCGAAATTTTTTTTGGAAGAAATTGTCAAAATGGATTATTTGATTTAATTCACTGAGAATTGGTCACATGATTTATTTACCCAATACGACTTATTTATTAATTAACTTAAAGTTAGAGTTCGGTTTACCATAATAAGATGGTGGATTCAACGTAAAAAATTGCACTACTTAAATTTTTTCCCTGCATTTTTTTCTAATACAAAAATTGAAATCAAATTTTAAATTACTGAAATAGCCATAGCACAAAAAATAATCATATTACAATGCATGATCATGATATAGGTTTATATATATATGTATATATGGTTAACACAATATGTATATTTGGTTAACACAAGAAAATCAATACACTGGAATATTAACAAATTTTATAACTCAATACATACAACTTATAAGAAAACTTTGGATTCAGAATTCCTTCATCCAAATAAAATAAAATAAAATCCAGCTCAAACCTGTGTTGTCAACATTTTGACTCTAAAAAATGAAAAACTTTCATCAAATCCATCAATATTTTGCTCATCAATAACTTGCTCATCATTAGTAAAAGAAGCAACATGCATGAGACTATTTTTCTTTTTGTTATCATAGATTTTGTAAGCCAATCTGATTTACTACAAATTCAAGTGAGTTGAATTCTTAACGAGTCGAATTTAATTTCGTTTTGTATAAAAAATTATCATATTTTCTAATGCAATTAAACTCAAACATGTGATATCAGACTAATTCATGAATTTTGATATACTTTCATAGCTACACATACTACTATATCAGTAATTTTGATAAAGAAGATATTACATATATAAATAAGAATAAAAGTATATACTATTTGAATATTTCATTTATCTTAAAAAAAAAACTCTTAAAATAACAAATATCATGTAACTAAATAAATGTTAAAAATTCGTTATGTTTTTTTTTTTTGGAGCAACAAAACAAAGGAATAAAAAATAAAAGGAAGATAAACACGACCCCAAAATATTAAGTCTTTTTTTTTCGAATGGAATAAAAAACAAGTTTTATCTACGAAATTACAAAATTATCTGTCATATACAGTAAAGAGGATATCTCACATCAATAAAGTAGCCGACTAAGATTAGGTGTTATTCGCAACCAGTATGTCTTCTGAATAATAAGAGTCTGATTAGTCAAATTCTCATCATTACTTATTGTTATTTTTTTTCACCTTCTCTCTGATTAAAAGTAAAACCAATTATTATCTGTCATATAAATAATAGAAATAAATAAATAAATAAATATAAGTCTTATCTTATCTTTTAACATCTCATATCTGAAAATTAACTTTAATATCAAAATGTCTTTTGTAAATATTTTCCATATTTATATCAACTACAAGAACTAGAAAAAAAACTTTCAGAAGCAACATCAAGGATTTCTTATAATCTTTAGATCATATAAGAACAAATATCATCATTTCATTGTCTTCTTTCTATTATTTAGAATATATAAGCCATTTCATTCAAGCTATTTTTCTTCCCTTTCACTTTTTACACACATTGATGACTTTCTTCTCATTTTTTATGCCAAACAACTTAAAAGGTCATTTCACTTTATTATTTTATTTTGTTCTCTTTCTCTGATGAACAACACACGCCCTAGAATAAATGGCTATTCCAAGGTAGACATTCAGTCCAGAACTAGGGTTCCTCATGATGAAAATCATGTGTTGTGCCAAATATGGTCCCCGTCTTGCTCATATAATTAGGGCCATTTCCCTAAAATAATTGGGATGCCCAACAAGGTCCAAATGATCACCCTTCAGCCAGAGGCAATATAATGCCAAAAAGGGAAACACTACTTTCACAAAAAATTACTATTGGGGAAGCTGGATCCCCAAATAATAACTGCTAACTACCTGCTGTCAATTCAACAATAGTTTGCTGAGTTGATTAGAGAGAGACAACTTCACTTACGCTATATATTTATTACCTGTAAAGTTCAAACTGCTTCCTTTTCCTTTTCTGTGCTTCCTTACAATACATGATGCATAAACCAATCTCCAACTACTGTATCATTTATTCAGTATGAGTTTAATGCTGCTATGCAAATAAAGTCATTCACGATTCTCGAAGAAAAAAAACTTTTATATAACAATAGGTATATCTTCATATGCATGTGCTATGTTATACAAATATGTGACTATAAAGTTTATTTGAGTATAAAATACGCACAATTCACCTGTAATTTGAGAACATATCTACTTGTTGGTGTATTTATGCAAAGTCTCTTTGAGAGTAACATGAAGCATCTCGACTTTAATAGTTCCAATGCTATATATATGCCCATAGACTTTTTGCTATATTTTATACCACAAATGCAAACACAACATTAAAAATTAACTGTCTTAGGTTAACCAAATACAAAGAGATATAATCATTAGAGCTGATCAGGTGTCAGTTGTCCTATTTTCTTATAAGCATGTCAAGTAACTTGAGGTGAAAACGAACTCTTAAAAAGCAAAATTCTTTATTAGTTTTATCTTAGAATATACGGGTATGGCTAAAATGAATATTTATTGAAGTTATAAATTTATGAATTTAAATTGGTTCCTTTTTTTCGTATAAACTAAAAGCATGTTCCTTTGTTGGCAATAAACTGAAGATAATTAGTAAAAGTGATAACCACTGATATGATAATTAAAAAAAAAAAGTGTATTTTTGTGTGTATTATAGGGGCTTATGAAAGGTGTGGAGAAATAATGGGAGGTGGAAAAAGAATAATGAGTGAGAATGAGGTATGTGAAACTTTATTAAAAGATTTGGCGGTTGTAAATTAGTCTTAATTAGCAATAATTGGATTATTTTATTTTAAAATAGAAGGTAATGTGATGATGTTGAGGATGAGTACACTTACATATGTTCAATATGATATCTTCCATTTTGAAAAGAGGACAGGAGGCAGCACTCAGCTGAGCATAGGAAAAAGAAGATATATAAACAAAGAGCAGTGAATATTGAATTATTGGAGCTTAGATGGATGAAGAATGCACAGCATGGGACATAGCTTAGCTCATGCAGGACCCAATGCTTTTAAAACACATTATTATATACACTTTTGCGAAAATAATCACCAACAACGACCTTAGACCATGATTTGTGAACCATATCCTATAACAGTTGTAACGTATAGTAAGTATATCAGTTATATAATAAGAATTGCGACGTGTTTTCATTTAAATTGTGATTCACACTACTTTTATGAAATATTCATAAAAAAAGTCTTGCAATCATATTATATATGGATTTTTTTATAAGGATTATTGCATATGAAAGAATGCGAAGCCTTTTAAATCTCAAATATATTTTTTCTGTACAAGCTAGCGGATTTTTGCTTCTATTCTTAATCAAAGTTAGTGCTTTTGAACTTACTTTTATAGTGGAATGTTGACTTGGCACTGAGTTACGTTCTGCATGTGTATGACGGTAATAAGCTGGTTACATTGTTATGTAAGTACAGGTTTTTTTTCATTCTGCTGTAATTTTTTATTCTTTTACAAAATTTTCAGAACGAGTAAATAAAATATTCCTATTTTAGTTAAATTATGTTAAATTAACACGATTTTGTTTTAGTTAAGTTAACACGATTTTGTTTCGAAATTGAAACTCTATCACATCAACACAATTTCAGTATAATTAAATTTATGACATTAATATAATTTATAACAAAGATTTATATTAAAATTGTGTCATAATAATACAATTTTATTTTAAATAAAATAAAATTTTACCTTTTTAAATAAAATTATATATAACAATATAAATGTCTTTCTAATAAAATTATGTCAATTTAACATAATTTATAAAAACAATATTACAATTAAAAAATTTAGTTTTTTTATTTTTCAGTTTTCATGTTTGCTTACTTGTGTTGTTTTAAGATTGAGTTTGTTTGAACTTACATATAAAACTATTTTTGTTCAATTTTGAATTTGAATTACTCAAATCATTCTAAATTTTGAATTTTATTTGATTAATTTTTTTTTATTTATTTTCATTTAAAATTATAGTAATTGCAAACTTAATCACACAAACTTTGTAGAAGAATAACATATTTTTTTTTACTTTCCCTGACTGTCGTGGTATCGTTTTGTTATATCGTTGTCGAAAACAATATCTCTTTGATTTTTTTTAGTAATTTGTATGAAGTTTTCTCATGTTAATTTCTTCTTTTGTATTTCTTTGTACTTCACAAGTACAAACCTTTTAGTTTCACATTTTCAATTATTTGAAGATCCCTTCATTCTAGAGTTTGTAGAAGTGGATCAAATGATCAAGGATATATTGTGCAAAAGAAAAAAACAATTAAACAAAAAATACGAACATTTTTCAAACGTAATAATTGCCATGGTTGACAAATGAAGAAAGAGGTCACTAAAGTACCATGTCGTACTTTGTGGGTTGCCAACTAATAGGATTGCTTGTAACAAATTTTACCACTGCACAATTTGACAGTTTATCTGAACAACACAGTTACCATATTGAGGAACTTTTTTTAAATCTGAGACCCTTATGTACAAAGGAAATCCCTCTCATTCTTATGGATAATTTGCAAGTAGAATGCTTTTGAAAATTGGTCTCGTCATTAGTTTATTAGTCCAAAAGGTAACTAACCCTAATTCAACGATATTAATAAAATATTATAAATATGTTACAAAATTAATATCGTAACTTAATGATACTAAAAATAAAAAAATAACATATTTATAAGTCTTTTTAACCTTCAAAATGTTATAATATTTAAGTTTAAAGTTTAACAAAATATAATAATAACCTTTTAAAGTAGCAAGTTTATTTTAAAAGAAAATAACAAATATCATTTTTTAAGTGTTTATCCATTTTAAACTTCTTTTTCAATTTTTTTATGGTTTCATCAATTGTATAAGCAATAACCCCTTTGTAGATATGTTTCATAAGTTAAACACTGCGTGCATAACCCTTCTTCAACAATGTTACCCACAAATTTTGACGAGACAAAATATTCATATGAAATCAGAAACTATTTCACTGGTCGAGTCAGAGACATCCGGTACCGAAGATCTAGGCATATGAATACCAAATATCTAACGTATACAATTTTTCACGTAGTCACAAGAAGGATATAATTTGTATAAATTATTTAATTTTTCAATTCGATACTATTCATTCGTTTGCGAAGCTATCTATTTGATCACGAAACTTTTTGAACACCTCTAATAAGGTACAAATAGTTTATTTTAAAAATTTTGTTGCAAAAAATCCATTTTCTCCATTGACTTTTATAACAATCAGCATAAAAAATATATTTTTTCATCAATTAGAATTAGAACTTGTGTAGATATAACTTTTTTTTTTGGCTGTGGTGAGTTGGCGATGATTATAAGGGTTAGGGGTGTCCTGACTCCAAACTTTTAAAATTCTATTGAGGGTGTGTAGTTACCCCAAACTTTTAAAACTTTGTCTATATATAATAGAAAATTATAGTAATTAAATGGAGGATTTTCTTAACTTTTTTTTTTATAATGATACATGTTATTTATTAATAGTAAGACATAAAATTAAATATAATAAGGAATAAAAAATTGATTAAGATATATATTTTTTATTTTGCCTTTCCTCCCTAGACTCTTTAGTTATTTATAATTCATACTTTTCTTTTATTTATCTCTCTCACTTATCGTTTCTTTGAAAAAGGAGATATAAAACACAGATTCATATTTATATTCATTTTTCACTTATTTTTGTTCAATTTTTGTAGAAAAAAAATATAATTTTTGTTTGTTAAACTTAACAGTAAAATATTAATTTCATACTATAATATTTTTAATCTAATAAGTCTTTTATATGAAAATTCTTTTTAAAAACATAAAATGAAATGTTAAACATTACATATTTATTTGTAACCAATTTTTGAATATGACTTATTTATTTATTAATAATAGTTTTTATTTATAATTACGTTCCTCAATTGAAATTATCAAAACAAATTTGTGAAATAGAATAGAAAATGAATTTGTCATTAACAATACAATTTAGACTAGAAAAATAACTAAAATTTTTAATTATAATTTAATTATTGATGAATTCAAAAACTTGAATAAAAAAATAATTGTTTAAATATATATGATTTTTTTATATTAAATTATATATTTATTTTTGATTTTATTAGTGACAATAATATATATAAATTTATTATTTTGATTTCTCAAAATTATTGATCAAGATAACTATTTCTTATTTTTCGTATAAACTAATTCCACGTTTGCACTCATAAACAATATAATAATTTTCTCATCATGGAATTTCGATTGATGTATTTCTCTAAGTTTAAATTAACTGTTATATTTGTTTTAATTGTTTTGTTTGGTGTGGATTTTTCTTGATCGTAAATAAATGTTGCTTGCTAAAGGATGTTTGAAGTGAGAGGAAGCTAATCTTAACGTCAATCATTAAAATTGGGTAGCTTTTGGCTTCTTGCAGACAAGTAGTTAATACAGTAGTTCCAGCATGTTGAGTTGCACCCTATATATTAGGAACCAAATATTTGCTATATATTGTCCAAACAAACGCACCCATTGCGAAAGGGAAAAAAAAAAAAAAAGGAGAAAAAGGGAATCTGGCTACTCATAATCTTTGTATTTGTTCGCATTCCAAGGATTTGGTTCTAAACCTATTCTTTACATTATCATCTCGATAATGAGGAAGATTTCACATTATCTCAAGACCTAATTTACTTTTTAATTCAAATATACATATTTTAGTTTTACTCTCTCTATAAATATATATTTTCATTTTTATATCCCTGCTGTTAATTTTCTTGATTAATTAATCTAATGATTATAGCATCGTCATGATGTTTAATTATTGCATTACATGATACATGTCAATAAAATTTTCAACTCAGTAATGATGACATTGTCAAATATCACATCACTATATAGCATAAAAATAATTTAAAAAATACATAAAAAATAGCACAAAAATAATTTAAAAAATACATAAAAAATAAAAGATATGATAAAAAATACTTTGCTTTTAAGAATTTAAATAAAATTATATATAAATTTTTGTTTTATTTTGTTGGTAGATGTATAAAATATCAACTTACTCTCGCAAGTGGCAAATTTTTTAAAATAGTATAATTTTATCTGAAATTTTCAAAATGGTGTATTTTTATATTTATTTATATATAAGTAAATCGTGTATAGGAGACACGATAGTAAAAAAAATTATAATCCTATTGCATGATTTAATTTAACATTAAATGAAATAAAAAAAAACATAATTTTAGTTTATTAGATGAAATTATATATTTAAGATTTCAATTAATGAATTAATTAAAATTGTGAGAATACTGTACCATTTTAGGATGGTTAATATTCTTCACCTACAAATCTCTTTTTCTTTTTTTTTTGTGTACTGTGTGGTGTGTTGTTCTTGTGTAACTAAAATAAATGGATAATTACAAAGTCAGTAATTTTATTTATTAATAAATATGTAATGGTTGAAATTAATTATGATTAAGTAATTAAATAAATGTGAAGTTAATTTGAATATAATAGAGGTTACAATATGAAAAAAATTACCTAGATATAATTTAAAAACTAACAATAAATTTACTAAAATAATTATATAATATTTTCAAATTTTTCTTTCTAAATTTATTGCTAAATTTTAATTTTATTAAATTATTTTTATATTAGTAACTAAATTCAAATAACCAACTTATACTTAATTTTGCTAAATATATTTTTTATTAAATTTTAATTTTATTTTATTTTTCTTTTCAATATCAAACTTACTCTTAATTTAATTAAATATATAAATCACATCATTTTTATTTCAATTATTACATATTTATCAATAAATAAAACAGTCAGTTTTGTAACTTTACATTTATTTTAGTTACACATTAGTAATACAACACATATGCCAGAATTAGAAGAAGAAAAAGAAGAATAGATGGAGAATATTAACCACCAATGTACTATTCTGACCATTTTAATTAACTCATTAACCTTTAGTAAACTAAACTCTGTGTTATTTTGATTTCATTTATTTATTCACATTGATATTGTGTCTGGCAGACACTATTTACCTATATCCATAAATAAATAAATACACCATTTTGAAAATTTCAGATAAAATATACAGCAGCTTGAAAATTTGCCTAAATTAGCTAAACCAAGGATAAGTTCTAGAATTTAACTTAGATTACAATTTTGGTCTAACTTCACTTATTTTATGAGTTTTTCTAATTGATTTATTAAATTACTTTTATTTTCCACAACTAAAAATTGACATTAATAATATTACTGTAAATAATTTTTAAGTAGAAGAAAAATATATTGATTTTACTATTGTAAATTTTCAACAACAATAAACCGTGTAATTATATTTAATTTACTATTGCGAATTTTCAATGATAATAAACAGTATGCCAGTTGAATAAAATTAAAAATCGATAAATTATTTTAATGTTAAAAACAATTAATTTAACCATTTTTCAAACGAATTAGTGAAGTTAATTAAACCATGCTTAATATGTCCAACCATTATCAATTAATTTTAGTAGAACACTTAAATATATTTTTATCAACATGTCACTTTTTATTTCACTTCTTGCTAAATAGGTTATTGTTTGTTTAGTCTATATAAATTTGTTACTTTTAGTTTCTATACATATTTTTTAATAAAAGAACAGTAATTTTATTTTAGTCTATTGAGAAATAAAATATTTGATGATTTAGTCTTTATAAACATATTTTTTTTTATTGTCTAATGATGTCATAGGTTGATATAACACTATTATTATGTCAATAACATTATCATTAAAGATTTATAATGATAATATTATTAAGAAGTGAACTTTAGGCTCTAACTCAACCTTACAAGTAAGTTTATACTTATTTATAAACTATTGAAAGACTTCATCTCTAATCGATCTCCAACACACTCTCTCTTACGTCGAGACTACTCAACTCGTGTGTGAGACTATATTGTTTGAGGGTAGTCTGATAGCAGTCTGATAGCTGGTGGCCCAACAACCGACAACCGTGCTATGATAAGCTATGATACCATATCAGGAAGTGAAATTTAAGTCTAACTCAATATTACAAACGGGCTTGTAAAGTGAGACTGCTATCGGACTATTCTTAAACAATATAGCCATACACACAAGTTGAATAGTCTCGACAGTGTGAGAGAGTGTGTTAAAGATCCTGCATGAACTAAAAATAAGGCCTTTCAATAATTTATAAATAAAATACGAACTTCACTTTACAAACTGATTTTGTAAAATTGAATTAAACTTAAATTTTATTTTTTTAGAGTTGAATTAAACTTAAATTTTATTTCTTAATAAATATCATGATATCATAACGATTTGGTCACCGAAATGGTGAAATTCAAATCAAAACAAAAATCAAAATATTGTTATGTTGTAGGATTAAAATTTAATTAAACATACTGCAAAATATAAAATGATATAATTTTACTCTCCGTTTAATGTAAACTAATTAGTATGTGGTCATGTTTTTCTTAGAGAGCAAATTTTAGTATAACTAAGACGATCATGGTTTTTCCTGAATTATTAAAGTTGTGATGAGATGTGTACCTCTTGTGCAATGAATAAAACTCAGAATATAACATAGATTTTGATTTGTTTCTTCCGTAGTTAGTAATTGGCATTTATTTTAATGATTGGGGCCATGAAGTGTCTGCAAGGCATTCTTGGAAAGAGGAAAAGAAAGAAACGTGGGTGGTGATGGGATGGGTTATTAGTAGGGGGAAGTTACAAAATGGTTAAATTTATACATTGTAATGAAGAAGGTACTTGAAGTGGGAAGGGAGCATGATGAAGGTGTCCTTGAATATAAGTTTCATGATCTTAAAGGATGACAACCAATTGACAAGAAACATCAACCATCACCTTCACATAAATGAGATAATGGGATTAGACATTGTGCTAACCCAAGCTCTTATAATATTTTGCAATTTTCACATATATGTCATTGCCTTATTCGACATTTTACATCCACTCCTTGATGTTAACGTCCAACAACAGATCAACATCTAATTATCTCAAATCCCACAATTTATTTTAGGAAACATCCCATGTTCTTCCATGCTAATAAGCTCCACCACATAGAGGGGTCTATTCAAGAAAACCTAATCCTTTAAGTCCTCAACTATCTATTTTTTTTTAAATATTCATATTTCATAATTAATAGATTACTTTTTAAAGCCATGCTTGTTTTTTAACATTTGGAATTAAATTTATAATAATTAAATGTTTTAAAGGATTTGGAAGTTTTGTAATCGAACCATAATTATAGAGGCATCTGTGTTAAAGGTAATTTGGCACATGCATGTGTCTGATTTATTATACCTTGAATATATGGTTATCGTACAAAACATAATGAGCAATTAAGAAAAAGAGAAGGAAAGAAATCCTTAGTCATATTCGATGCATCAAATCTTAAACGGATTAATTATGAGGGTGGTAGACTCCATTACCACCATAATTAGTGAGAAAACTGTCCATTACTTTTTGTCATAACGAGGCTATATATTCTTACAATCTTGTCAAAAATTTCTTTTCCCACGTCCCATTTGGATTTACAACAGTGAGATATGTTAGAAATGAGGGAGAATGCTCGGCTTTTTAAGGGGAGAAAGGCACTCTACTTTTGATGAGTGAAAATAGTAATCATATGATTTCATTCCAAGTAAACAAAGTTAATACAATCAATCATCATTATATTTTTTTTCATAAGAACCGTACAATTTTATTTTAAATTATGAAAATAGATATTTCTTTTATTTATTAAAATGGATGAGTGATGCAAACCCGTCTCTAAAATTACCAAGAATAAAAAAAAGTTATTTCAATCTTCTTCGAAAACTTATAAGGTTTGAGTTTAATTTGATTTGTTTAGACTTAAGTTCAAAATTGGAGAAACTTCAAGATTACAAAATCTTTAATCGTAAAAAATTGTATAAAGTAATATATAAATTATTTTAAGCCATATATTATGAGTCAAATAAAATATAATTTTGGATCTTGAAGCTTATAAGAAAAAGTAAACAATCACCTTAGAAAGCTATGTCAAAAAAAGTGTTATCTAGAAAAAATGAATTCAAGAAGACCCTATATGGAAGCTTCTTTTGTTACTTGTTCACCTTTTATTATAAACTATTTGAAGCTTCGGTTGCAAGCTACCTTTATTACATGACATTTTCTCAATAAAAAAAAATCATTTTCACTCATAGTTTACCACTTATCAAACTCTTATTAGAAAGTTTTTGAGAAACTTATATGATAAGTCATTTTTTAGTTTATTTATAAGAAGTTAGTGTAATTTAAAATTTAGATTTGAATTAGTAATAAAATGCTACTCAGTTTGTCCTTCTTTGCCTTTTGAAATCATCCCAACACTTCAAGCTATTATAATATTATTCAATATTTTTGCTACATCAACTAAATTCAAGCTATTGCAATATTATTCAATACTTCTGGTACATCAACTCAAATTCAAGCTGAAACATCAAATTCTAAAAAAAAACATTGAAACATGCGTTAGAATTATACCAATAAATCATGTGATAGAAATATAACTTTTATTTGAAAAAGTTATGTAGCACCTATATCACTTCAATAACGAATCTGAAATTGTATCCTAACTACACAACTTTACCCATTCTCGTAATTTATGTGAGATCGAAGTCATCACACAAGAACCAAATTATCTTTTAAAGTCACTAAAAAAAGCATGACTTCTATTTCCAAGTCATTACACAAAGACACTATTACTACTTTAAAGATTGTCTACACTAAAAATTGTGTAACTGTTACTTTACTCAAAATTATATCCCAATAACACAACTTATCTATTTCAATAAATAATAAAAGGAACTATCTAATCTCGTTAACTTTAACAATTTGCAGCATTCTCATAAAAGAATACCATATTTAACTCTATGAACAATTAATTTAAAGATAAAATGCATTTACTCGATAAAATGCATTTACTTTGAGTTAATGTGTGTCCCCTTAGTGGGAAGTGATAGTCAACTCTCATCAACATTACATCATTTTCACTTATATCAACTTTGAAGATGTAGGATTAATTTCCCATGCTCAAGGTTCAGTCTCATCAACTAATGATTTACTACATAATATGCGTCACCATTTCACTCTACACAAATAATGCAAATTAAAAGTATATGCCCACCTATGACGTATGCAGATATAATTTTATTTAATTTTCTACCTATTTAACTTTGAAATTCAATCACATTTAATTGAAATAAAAAAATTAGCATCCTCCAAAATATAAATGATTGGTATACAATGAGAGTCGCTTTTCACCTCTTTCTTTCTTTCTGGGCCTCGTCATTATCGTCTCTCATTCAAAGTTCTCTGTGTTCTCATTTTCTTGTCAAATCACGGGACTAAAGTTTTCCAAACTTTTGTCCCTTCTTTCTTTATTTAATATTCCTTCGTCTCTCTGATTTTATTTAATAAGCAAACTAAATTTATTGAATATTAAGATGAACAAAACATAAAATTGCACACAAGTATTTTTCATTACTTTTTAAACTTTCTTAAATAGAAAACATATAATATCACCATATTTTTTATATGTTTATTTTTCTATTTCCATTCACTGTATTTATTTTGTCTGTACTAAACAAGAGACATGACTGTTGGATAATGTTTTAAGCTATGTTACGCCGTATAAATAATAAGCTAAAATATATTTTTGGTCCATCATTGCTTCATTAAAATTCATTTTGATCTTTAATTTTTTGAAAGATTCATTTCATTCTTTTAACTCTCAAATTTGAGTCAATGGTTTTCGTACCTAAGGAATAATAGTTATCCATTTCGAAACATGATTTGGGCTAACTTTTTTATTTTAAATCAAAATTTAAAACTTCACTCATTAGATTTATCTCCACAACAAGTATAGAATTAAACTAATGTTTCAAAGAAAAGGATCATAAAAAAGAGAGTGAAAATAAGAAAAAAAAATTCAAAAAATCTAATATCACGTTGATAGATATTTACAATAATCAGTTTCATAATTTCATTATAAGAGAATTTAACGAGACAAGTTTTACATATTGAATCGATGAAAAAAGTGTGTAAATAAAATAATTGTTTTTAAAAATAAAATACTAACTCAAATTTACATGTTAAAGAAAATAAAACGAATCTTTTAAACTAAAAACAATGGAAAAAAATTAGTAAAAAAATAACGACTAAAAATATAGTTTAGCCTAAATAATACAATTTGGAAATTTAAAAGTGTTTTTTTTTTTTTAAATTTAACATTCTGTAATGTTATTTTTTTTATAATGTTTTATGTTATTTGTTCTAAATTGCTTTCTCATATTTGTTGGTCTTTCTTATTTTTGCTAAAAGTTCTAATTTTGGTAAAAACTTAGCCAGAATTGATTTAGAAACTTGAATTTGAATTTAGAAATAAAAGAAAACTTATCCTAAAATATTTAAGATCATGAAAAAATTACCTTACCACCCTAAAAATAGGTGAAAAATAAAAAAATAATATTACTTATTAGAAAAATTTAAATTTTTAATTCCAAAAATACATCTTCTTCCTAAAATCTAGTAAAGAAACCTATATATTAATCAACGTAGTTGATTAATTAACAACTACGTTGTTTCTTATAGATCAACATCATTCTATACTTTTTTCTACCATTGACAAACACATTGGGCTTGGGTTTGGGCTCATATTCATGATCAACAAATTAGCCTTTTACTATTGATTTCGCATCTTTCACCACAGAGTGATTCTTCCTGCACCTCCATGACGACTTCCTGCACCTCCATACTTTTTGAAAATTCCCATTTTAGACAGATTCAAAAGACGAAAGTGCCCTTCATCTTAAAACGTTAAGGCAGTGATCGGAGGAGGTGCTGCATTTGTGATACTTTGAGACATTGAGAAAGGTTTAGGGTTGTGAGAGTAATATAGAGAGATTAGAGAGGAGGAAAAAGATTTTTGTTGGAGTTGCTAAAGAAGGAGACTATTGCTAAGAGGAAGAAGAAGGTTAGAATTGCTAGGACGAAGAGGAAGGTTCGTCCGTTCGTCCATCGTCGACGGTGAGTTTAATTTTTTTTAACACGTTGCGGGGTGTAGAACCCGCAACTTTTTTTCTGCACCTCACTATTGCGGGTTGTACAACCCGCAAGCTTAAAATTTTTCAAACACGTTGTGGGTTGTACAACCCGCAACTTAAAAAAATTTGCAAAATACCTTGTGGGTTGTAAAACTCGCAACTTAAAAGAAATTTTGCAAAACACCTTGTGGGTTGTACAACCCGCAATGTGTTTTGCAAATTTTTTTGCTTGCGGGTTGTACAACCCGCAATAGTGCTACTCGACGTGAAAGAAGGAATGGTGGAAGTGGTGGACGTCGAACAAGGTAGAAATAGTGCTGAACGTGGAAGAAGAAGACAATACGCTGTATGGAGGTGCACGACGGCAGTAATGGAGTTTTAGGGGGAGAGGTGGTTCTGAGAGTGAAATGGGAAGAAGGGTGATTATGCCCTTTAACAAATTTTAAAAGGCTAATTTCGTAAAATTGCAATTAGTATGGAGGTGCAGGAAGTCGTCATGGAGGTGCAGAAAGAATCACTCTTCACCACATGCAGTTACAAGCCCACCCAATTTAATTATAAATTTAAATTATACAAAATAAAAAACTATTTGTGTATTGCACTTGTTGAAGTACCAATTTTTTAAATTTTAGATGGAAGTAATTAACTATTTTTTATAGCGACTTTTTGAAGAACACACTAACACGATACTGATTTTGTTTCGCGCATTTTTACAAAAAATTATAATTTGTTAATAGTGAATTTAGAGCTTTACGGAAGATGTGGGAAAAGGAAGTGATTTAGTTTGGAAGATGGATTCGATATCGAATGTGAATAGTTCCAGCGTTAGGGATTTCATAGCTAAGGAAGTTGCTGATTGGGACGACGACGTGATTGCTGTTGCTCGATTCAAAGCTTTTTCCGGCCAAAGATGCGATTGGGAACCCTCTTTCCTATTCTGGAAGCAATTGATCATCAAAATCGCCACACATTTTCGCCTCCTCCTCATTCGACCCTCCGAAGTAAGTACGAGATGGTACCAGGTTTTTCGAATTTCAATTTCCCTCTTTTTTTTTTTTTTCTCTCACCTTAAATTAGTTATTTTCAGGTTAAGAATGATTGGTTTAATCGAGGAGGGTTAACCCCTTTGTGTTTTGACAATGTTCTGGTGAGTGTGTATGAGTCACTACTCTTTCTCTCTGATCTGTTTATGTTATTATCCATAAAAAAACCATTTTTTGTTTGTTTTTGTCTTTACATGTTTTCATTTGCCAGTCTCTAATGTATAATGAAGGTGACATTATAAGAACGGTGGATCTTGGGGATCCATCGAGTGGACGATTCTCCCAACTAGTCAGAAGAGTGAGTAACTTGATAACAAGACCAGCAACTCCAGATATTATGGCTGAGCAGCGTGTCGTCGTAACGGCTATGCTTAAGGTTTTCGGTTATCACACACCCTTTTATTTCATGAGCTTTTATTCCTTTCTTTTTCATTTGTGTTGTTAGTTTGGTTTGAGGAAGGGTAGAGAGACTTCATCTTTGGTTTGCAAAGAGTGGGAAGAGTGCGTTATGATTATATATACCCTTATACTAGACAAATAAGCATTACTCATTTAGTTTATAGTTATATAAACTTTACATATATACTTAAAAATTATTCATTTTAGTTTTTATGAATATCGTTTTAATGCTTTTATACATAAGTGTGTATAAAGACTAAAAAGGATGATTTTAAGTATAGAGACTAAAAAGTCAAACTTGTTAAAATATTAAGTTTAAGTATTTAAGCTAAGGATAAATTATTAAGTGTAGTCCATAACCATTTAGCATTTTCCCTCATCAAATCCACTAAACGTGGTGGGAAAGTAAACTGGAGGAGAGCAATGATTTCCCCATTGTTGCCCATCTCCTCACTCCATAATTTTGAACCGAATAACTTTTATGAAAATCCCTGGCCTTCCTTAGTGTTTGATTTATCTTATTCATCTTCAGTTAAGATTTTCACTGTGATAATTAAGTTTGCTTCCATGCAGTGGTAGTATTAGCAAGTTGATTAAGTTATGCTGGAGTTGAATTAAGTTTTCATTTGTTTGATTATGCTTATGGTTCTAAATTGCGGTTGCGGGCATTGTGGCTGCTGTGATGCAGATTGCAGTCCGAAATTATTTTGTGTGCTCTAATAGTAAAATATAATAATTTTGCAATTACTCTAATTATTGATACATATTCTACAGATATGCATCACATTACCCCCCATCAACAACCATGAGATGTCTCTTGTACTCCTTCAGCATCCAACACAACAATACCCATTCCACCATTGTCATTTAGAAGATATAATGAAAGATTGAAATTAGAATCTTTGTTTTTTCTTGTGATAAAAATGAAATAGAACAATGTTGAGGTTTCGTTGAGACTCTATTGCAGCTACGTTGTGGACTTGTTGCGGCAAATTATGTGATTATGTGAGCCACCACAACAACAATATTGTGGTTCCGGCCTGCAATTTAGAATCATGATTATGCTGGATTTGTCATTACCACTACTCAATTATAGTTTTATTTTCATGTATAGGATAAGGCTGCTGAAGTTGTCAAACACCTATCTGAGAGTCACTGGAATCCGTCTTGTATCGTCACAATGAAGAAATTTCGGGACATATGTGGAGGGCAGGAGGAGGCATCTGTAATATTGAGGTATCTGTCTGGGTGTAGAACAGCACAGTATCTGTCAGTGAACAAGAAGGATTTTGTTGAGGTACAAAACCTGAAGTTATTATTCCAATCAGAAAAAAAATGCCATTATTTGATATTCTATACCAGGGAAGTTTTTTCCCCATTACATGGTTTTTGGATGCGACATGTATAACTTTTGACATTTCTGGTAAATAAATAGAACTCATAAAAAACTGACTGTTATTAATACTGGCCAATAATATTCTGTTGTGGCAGGCAGGGATTATCAATACTGATTACGTACTTGTCTTATTTCAAGTCTTTTCTTTTTTAATTTATTTATTTACAGGGAGTAAAAGTTTCTCTTTCAGCTGGAGCATTATCTAGTATCACCAATTTAGATTATGATGTACTGCACCTGATTTGGACAACTGAGAAGCTTCAGCAGCAACTGGATGTGACTGACAGGCGTTATGAATTGTGAGTTTATTTTGTAAAACTGTATACTTGTATATGTATCCTGAAGGAACTTCTAAATACAAATAGGAAGAAAAGTTTCAAGAAAAAATAAAGGAAAATCTTCCCTCTTATGCTGAACTATTTTCCCTTTCTTGTTCCAAAGTATATTATATTACCCTTACGTTTGGTTTTGATATTTTTTTAGAAAAATTTCTTATCCTTTTTGTTAAACCTCTTAGTAGCATTCTTGTTAAAAGTCGTTCTTTTACACAAATAAGCTTATCCAAACACATTGACAAAATAGCCTTGTTGATGTGCATGATATCCTCATTCATTTGATATCGTTGCTGTTTCTGTTGTGTGACGGCTGTCATAGACCTTTTCAGCTAATTGGTTTTGGACTCTTGTGATAATTTGTGGGTCGTCCACTCTTAAAACATGGATTAGCGGACAATAGTTTGACTGCAATGTAATTGGATTGGTTGTATTTCTACAAATTTATGTTCCAAGAGGAGTATGTTTATTGTTTTCAGAAGTCAAAAATCAAAAGTTGCAGTGATTTTCACATCATACACCATCATCCCTCCCCACTTAACAGATATGCTGCATCAGTGTAGAGTTGTTTGCTAAAAAAAGTTTAGTTGCCTTTTTCTCTTGATTTTATTAGGTTGAGAAAATCAGCATTGGCATCTCTACAATCTGGGAACAAAAAATTGGCCCTTAGCTATGCAAGGGAGCTGAAATTAGTCACCCAGAGTAGAGAAAAATGTTCATCACTTTTGAACCTAGTAGAGGAAGTACTTGGTGTTATTGCTGATGCCGAGTCAACAAAGAAGGCATGATTTTAAACATTATGTAAAGTTGATCGTTTCGTCATAATCTGAAGAATCTTTAGCTGCAGTTTGTCTTTGTTACAACTGGTGCTCGGTTGTTTGTTAGCAGGTTGCTGAAGCTATGCAGATTGGAGCTCGGGCTATTAAAGAAAATAAGATCAGCGTGGAAGATGTTGATCTTTGTTTAAGAGATATCCAAGAGAGCATTGATTCACAAAAAGAAGTTGAGAAGATACTAGGTATATTTTGTCATGTCTATTATGGCATGCATTTGAACCGTGTTTTTGCAGTATATGTTGAAATGAAATGGTTTCATTGGTTTGTGAGATATTGAAGTTGAGGGGTTTTCAGGGTGGTGGTAATGCTTCGTGTTTGATGTCAATAATTAAGTATTTGAATATTTTTTTGAGCAATACTTTACTTTCTGATGACTTCAGAACAAACGCCATCATACGTGGATATTGAGGATGAAGATATTGAAGAAGAATTCAAGAAGTTGGAATTGCCTGTTGGGAAAGAGGCTCAAGTTCCTACCGCGGAGAAGACAATTAACGCAGAAGGAAGAACAGCTTCAGAAGCTGCTGATTTTATTAGCGATGCTATCTCAAATCTCAAGCTTTCTGACCATCCGGCTGAGAAGCCAGGAATCACTCAGGCGGTGTCAGACAGAGATAAAATAACAAAAAAATTAGAAATGGAAGCTGTGTAACTTTGAAAATGGAAATTATGGTTGTTGTGCTTTATTTCTGGCAAAAGGACTATTTTCTATATATGCCTGGGTGATGACTGTGTCCATTTCAGGTGTACAGTTATTGTTCCGGATAAGTCTCCAATCATATATGTGTACTTTTAAATACAAGTAATTTGTCGCAATCCACGCCATTTTTTTCTTAGCAAATATATGCTTTAAAGTTTCACATGCAAGTTAAAGTATTATTGGTACGACCAAAACCTGGCAAGTACAGTTTGCTATTTGGAATTATGATACCAACGATTGGGAATGCTAACGTTTGGAGTAAACCACATGTTACTCTATTTTAAGAACGAGGTTGATGGTTTAAGGTGCTTCATTGATAAGTTGTCAATGCATGGGTTTGCTGTTCCTACTAGGGTTCATTTCTTTTTAAAATTTATCATGTCTGGTTTCTTCAGAGATGGATAATTGTTTATTTGAGTATATTAATTGATGCCAGGACCAACACCGTAACGAGATGAGCTGACTGCTGAACTGTACCTAACTTTAGTTAAACATTAATTAGTCTACTTTCTTGTTCTCAGTCAATCTTGCTACATGTCAACTCTTAATGCTCATCTATTAGATAGTGATGAATTAATTAATCGTTGACAAATTGCATTGGTTGGTCAAGGAACTAACTATTTTTTTTATGCCTCAAATATATTAATTAATGGTGAGTTCATTAGTGGTTGGTGTTCTCCTTTTTTAGAGTACAGTAATGACAATGAGAATAAAATCTACGTAATCATGCATATTATCTAATCTCACAATTTGGCCAATCCTAGTGGATTATCCGTTCTAGAGGAGGGGTGTTCTAGTATATAAAGCATGGTTGTATACACATAACATGTTCCAAAGCACCGATGTGTGAGAAGTAACAATTTTTAATTTTGACTGAAACTAGTTCATTTAAGAGATTCAAAATTGAAAAACAACCATATTGATAGTTGTTCCAAGAAACACTATAACAGTTAGATGTGTTTGTGTCAGCATTCATCTATTTCTTCTACCAACATTAAGATTATCCTTCATAACTTGTGTGTTGAAATCGAGTTGATGACTACCTCACTTTTCAATGACAATACAAACATAAGTTGTGTAGTTAAATTTTTTTGACTCATACCATTTAGTGATGAGAATTTTTATTTAGACCGTCACAGTCTAATAACACAATCCAATATGAAATTAGCTTATTAGAAAATTACCCTATCCTTTAAAAATAAATGAAATTAACACCAAAATTACCCAATCTTTACTATTTGCTCTTTCACAAACACACACCATTGAATGTACAAAGCAAGCAAAGTCCTTCATATATAACTTACTCCATACATTTTCTTTTCGTCTGGAATGGGAGCAAGTTGTGGAAGTAATGCTTTGTGTCTAGACAGAAACAAGTCAATAATTCTTTGTATCTAAACTAAAATAGTTTGATAACTATTTGTATCTACACCTGTACTTTGTTTTCTAACATGATCCGCTAGCATTTGTTCATGTGAAATGACCATCTATACCAAATACACAAGTAATCAAATAGAATTCTTTAAGTATTATCTTTTCCAAAGACTTGTGAACTTAACAAGATTCCTATCTGGACTAACTAATATCATAAGAAAGCTATAAAAAATACAACTTTTTAGTTGGGCTTGTAATTTTTGAGTTAATACAAAGCATCAAACAAACAAGTCATAAATTATGCCATGAGTGGCAATGTGGCATACTATAATACGCCTTAAGTAAATAAGTAAAAACTAACATGAATACACTGCATAATTACATATATAATATCAAAGATATAAGAGTCTGAGTTTGATTATATTTAACCCTAACAATAAAGAAATTAGCTTACGAAAAACATCACATGTGTTATCAATTAAAATTATGTTATCACATGTTACTATTAGTGCTTGTTTAAACACATCTAAAATATTTAAAAAATAAATAAATAGAAAGAAACTTGCTGAGCAAAATAAATTGGCTTCAAGTGTAATGTGGGTTTCTAAGGAATTCCCTTAGCGAAAATATTTTACTCAAATAATTTTCCAATGCTCTCGGTTACTCTTCTCAGTGACAAAAATTAATTAAGTGATTCTTCATAAATCATTTTGAATTCTTCTAGTTGTTTTGTTTTCAAAAGTTCATTAAGGGATTTTTCTACATAACATAAATATTGGTGGCTTTAATTAAAATATAAAAAAAAATTGGAATTAAGGTTAATATAAAAAGAACAAAATTATGATAATTTCTAAAAAGTACATCAAAATTAAAGTCCAATTGAACTATTATCGATCATCTATGCTATTTTTTTAAAAAAAATAGGTCAACAATCATGATATGAAGAATTTGTAGTCTCATTTCTTTTAGCGTTGTTAAACCTATTCAAACCATTTGACTCATAAGGCCACCATAAATACCTTTCGGAAAGTATTGATCCAATCTAATTAATCATTTACATATATGCTTACAAATGTACTCTTACAAGGTTTGAAATACACAAACTTTACCAACCTCGTATTCTTAAGAATAAATTAAGATAACTTAGACAACCTTAACCTCTTTCTCATCCCTTTCTTAAATATCGCTGATATCTGTTTCTTGTGTCATTGATGAAGGATTTGAATTTGGATATTAATTTGACCTACTTCAGCTTATTTTATTCGTTTGCCATTATGTTGATGTTTAGGGTTTCTGAAATTGGCTTAGTATCTTCGAAAATTGATATTTGAAATTAAAAGTTTTTCATTCTATTTTTTAAAACTATTTTAAATGAAAAACGCAAATTTTATTTCAAACTAATCCATAAATAATTTGATAGTGTAGGCTGCAATTTGGGATCAGGCTGTCCTATAACCTAGCTAATATTGTTGCCTTTTATGAGATGGCATGCTGATACAAAATAGAACCTAAATATGTTTTTTGATTTGAGTATATAGTTTGCTTTTAGTTTATGAAATATTTAAATTATTTTTTTTAGTGTTTCTAATTTGAAAAAAAAAAACTTGTTTTAATCTTTATGTTTAAAGATCTTATATCTAAAATTTATCAAAATAAATATTTCAAAAAAAAAAATTGTATATGATTAAATAATTAATAATAAAAATAAAAAATTTAAATAGATTTTCATCTAATCAACTTGTAATTATTAATTATATTGATAAAGATTACTCATCATAAAAAAAACAAAATAATATTGAGAACCTTAAGCGTATAAAAAACTGAATATTCTCCTTAACGGTTTATTCTATAATTAAAGTAACATTAACAAAATTCAAAGTCTGCACTACTTAGTTAAAAGACGAACTTTTAAAAACCAGTAGAAACAAATGATCTAAATAAGTATTTTTAAATAATCAATTGTAAATTTAGGACAGAAATATATATTTTTTAAAAAAAATTAATGATCTAAAGATATATTTAAATCAAAAGATACATTACATTAGGGTTTTTGAAAATTTTTTCCAATTTTATAGTACGTTTACTTTCAAGTTACCATTGTGACTTTTTTTCTACAGAAGTTGCCTTTGTGACTTACAGTGTCGATAAAGGGAAAAGTTAAAACGAAAGATATTATATAATGTTGTGTGAATTTATTGATTATATTGTAAAAATGTAAAGCATATTTTCAATGTGAATTGATAAAAAAATTACGGAAGTATTTATACATGGTTATATTTATCTATAGTTTTTTTTTTTTTCATATACACATGTTAAAAGTATTTATAAAATTAAAGAAATATATTTTTAATGTTCTGATTTTCTGTTTTTTTTTACTAAGAAATATCTTCTAGATCATAATGCAGGCAACATCATGCAATATTTATCAATTGTCATAGACCATGAGTATTTAGTAAATTAAACATTTGGTTAGAGAATAATTTGTTTATTTTAAAATAACTTAAATAAAGTACATTACCTCATTAAAAAAAATTAAAATCAGTAATGAATATATCTTTACTTATTGTCTTGATATAATACTTGGTATGTGTTCTTTTATACATGAAATAGATAATTTAAAATATAAGACGGATTAGATTCTATAGACTACTTCCTTAACAAAAATATTAATAAAATAATTATGGATATGAAGTTTAAGATAATTATTTTCTAGTTTAACAAATGTATCATATAACAATCTATGATTAGATAAGAGTATAACGATCTCACTGTACATACAATAACTGTTCATAAAATTATGATGAAAAAAATTAAATTTTGATTATCAGATAAATTTTATCAAAACATATTTAAGTAATATCAGTTTAATTTAAATTTTTAATCAATAATATTATCATTTAATAAAACTATATATATTTTTTTAAATGGAGGGATACGATTATAACTCTCATAATGTTGATTGTTTAACCACTTTTAATTGTATAATCTGATATATTTCAAAACTTGCAATTATCGAAAATTTTCTATAGAAATACTATTTCAAACAAAACTCTGCACAAAATAAAAATTTTGTTGATGTTTCATTCACATACATCAAATTGAGATAAAAAAATGTATGTTCTATGATATATTAAAATATGAATAATTGAATGGCATTTTTATTTATTCAATTTGAACACAATTTCAGAGATAAACCATCGACACAATACAAAATTAATTCAATGAGTTAAGAAAATGTTTTTTTTTTCAATTTAAAATAAAATGTATATAAAATTTTTCATGAATATAAACATGAATTATATAGAGATAAATATTTATCTCATAGAAAGCACATAACCACATAACGAGATGGATAAACACTTAAAAAAGAAATTTTAACACGTTTGTAATATAAAATGAATTGCTTCAGTTTAAAATCAATTTTATAAGAATGAATTTTGTCACAATTTTTTGTTACCACTATCTAAATTATGACACTCTCGATTATTGGTGTATGGATGGATAATTTTTGAAAGATAAATAGGAGCCATAATATGTGGTACAATACAAGGCTTAAAGCACGCATGAAACTGTTTAATGTCAGATTCTGCAGCTGATATTCTATGTTGAGAAAAATGTACACTGCCTTTCTGTAAAGGGTAAATTTACTTCTCTATTGTAATTTCTTAATTTCATCACTCTCTACTTTCCTTCCTTGTACATTTACCTCTACTTTCGTGGAAAAATGAAAGGGGTAGCCAGTGGAGTACTAATGCCGTGGGGATGAAAGGACACTGGATTCTGCACTTGCTTTGATGCATTTTCCTGAGGCTCCAAGTTGGTGGGGAGTGAGACCTGAAGAGATGCAGCAGATTTAGCAAGATGGTGTGCCAAGTTGGTGGTAGGTGTTAATTGTGGTTCTGTGGGAGAATTTCCAATGATGGGGAAGAAGGGTGCATGAGGCATTGACATAGTTGGTATTTGGTTGGGGAAACCAAACATCTGATGAAGTCTGTTGTCTGTCATAGCAGAAAGTGGTGGAATAGGAACCTGCGGTGGCCGGAATCCCATTCCAGCTCCCACTAACTGTGGTAAATGTGCTCCATTCATGTGAGGCGCTGCCGCAGCAGGTAGCATCATGAGTGGCCATAATGCACTTCCCATTGACATTATCTGCATCATTTCACACACATAACACTATGCTTTAGACTTTCATTCAAATTCCAATATTTCTAAATCAAGGCCAAGTCTCGGATAACACCATTTGTACAACAAAAATGGACTTCATATTTTACCTGTAACTGAAGCTTTAGAGTCTTCAGGTAGTCGATGGCATCGTCAAGCATTGATGCTTTGTCCACCTAGAGAGATATACAAGACAAAACTTAGAGAAAAACAAGGGCGCCAAGTTCTTGCTATGAAGATTTGCACACTTAATGAGAATGTTAAAAACTAAAAATATGTATCTGTTTGTTATATCCTAGTCAATCTGTGATATGTAGTTGAATTTCTTAATTTATAAAAAGTATTTTTCTATATTGAACTATATATTGTATAGAAATTAAATTAGTAAACGCCAAAGTGATCAAGAACTACGTATAGTAATTTCTTGGCTGTAATACACTCATACTCACTCAAACACACGTACCTTATTGCAATTGGGTATGAGCTCTTTCAGTGTACGCATCTTCTTGTTGATTTTTTCTCTACGCTTCTGCAAACAAATCCACAAATTTCAGATACATGGAATTAATTTTCAGATATACAAGCTCTTAGTCTGTTATTTTTTCTCGATATGTATTTTATTTCATGGGATCTGAACTTTACCATATTCTAAACGTTTTCCTCACCTTTTCAGATAAGTTATGAACCTCAGCGTTCCTGCTTCTCTTGACTCTGTTACCCTCCCTATCTTGCTTTACCATATTTTCAGGCTCTTCGTCATTCTGCATCAAACAAATTGATCCATGTTCCATGAGACTGATGGCAACACTAACACGAAGGGCTAAAGAAGGTAAGAACATAGCCTAGGGTTCCACTTACATCACTTAAATATATTGAGTCGTCAGTGTCCTCATGTTTCCTGATACCATGGTTTGGGTCGTTGGAGGCTCCAAGAGAGCACACAGAAGAAGCTAGGAACGGTTCTTGACAGAAAGTGTTATTATTATTATAAGCTTTTTCCTTGGCTCTAACTGGTTCTGAGCCTGAGCCTTGGTCACAACGTAGTTGACCTTGGTGTCTGTGAATTGCAAGACCAATAGCTTCAGACTGTTCATCAAGGGGTGGGGGTGGTTTTGCACTTCTTTCAACAGTTAAAGATGTTTGCTTTTGAAACCCTTGTGTTGATTTCTCAACCTTGCGCGCTTCAATATCCTCCACTCTTGCTGGAGATGAATGATTTTTTGCCTGCTGAATTGTACTGCTTCCCTGACAAGTACCAGATTTGAGAAACACTGCAGGTATTGAAAAATTGGAGAAGTTCACTTTAGCTGTTCTTTGATCAAACCCCAAGTTCCGTGTGTTTGGTGGAGGTGGTGTTTGGGTTGAAGCTGTTCTTTGTTTCTTGAGAGAAGACGAAGGTGAGCACTGCTGTAAGAGACCATAGCCTGGGGTAACGGGCTTAGAGTCTTTTGCTGGTCTTAATAAGTTTTCAAATTCTTCGTTAAGCTTGCAGGAATTCTTGGTTTGGGGGGAATGGCTAGAATCTTGTGCATTGCTTTGATACAAAGAGCTCATGTCAGATTCCTTTAGAGGGGAAAAGTGATCTTCAAGTGAGTATAAAGGGTTCAGCCTTGTTCTTTTTATGCTGACATCTTCATATATTCTTTCCTCCTTAGTCTTTCTTGATCTATTTGATGAACCTCCTCGTACAGCAACCTCACCATTTTCCCACACCAGCTCAAGGAGATCACTGTCATAACTGAAACAAAATCACTCACTTTGATTGAAAATAGAATGAAATAAATATTATGATATGAGCCATATCATATCCAAATTAATTAACACTTACATGGAGGCTAAATGGGAGGAGCTTCTTGTCATAGCCGAGCGCATGGAGTCAAACATGTCCTGAATGATTTGATTTTGATTGAATGAAGATACTTAAGCTAAACAATTGAGCTTCCTTGCTTGCCTTTGCTGCTATGTTGTTTCTGGGTTGCAGCACATGACTTGACGTGTGTGTATATGTGGTAGGTAAATAATAATAGCCCACTCCTTATGTCTTTGTGAGCTCAATTAATAAGGGATGTGAGTTAAGTTGTGATGAGGATTTTGCAGTGTGCACACGAACTCTATAGCTCTTAATTTGATGTCGCGGATTGTAGTGGTCAAATAGTTGATCGCAGTGGTTTTTGTACTATGCAAAATCTGGTGGTGTGAGGGGATAAACGTATGGCTCTACAAAGAGGAATTGGTAATAAATACTACTACTCCATGGTGGTCTTGGTAGGAGTGGCATAGGAGTCATTTCTCAATTTAATTCCTAGGACTCAGCGAAATAAAATAAAGAAATTGGAAGATTCTCTCAAAGGTGTCCACAAATTTCATGCAGTTCTCTTTTGTCACCTTATTAAACTGGTTAGGTATCAAACAAGTGAAGTGGACCAGCCTCATATCCTCCTTTCCTAACCCTCCACATTTTTATTCCACATTTCGCTAATGATACGTGATATATCAAACAAATTACTTGTTTGTATTTCTCCCTGAAAAAGACACTCCATGTTCCCAAATCAAAAGGAGATATTTACATAAACATGCATTATTTCTCTCTTTATAAATAAATAAATAAAGCAATTGTTTCTTTTTTAAACAAACTGAATCACGCATGCACAGACAAGTTATCTTGAATATATTCTCGGCCGATGAAACCAGATGTTTTTGTTTTTGCTTTTGTTTCTTGTCTCCAATTCTCACCTTTTCTTTGTATTGCAAGGTCTATCAGGATTTGAGATCAATCTGGTTTCTTCAAGAGATAAATAGAATCTGATGAAAGATTCTTCTTACCAATTTTTTTTAAGAGGATGAGTGGGAGGGAGATTTGTATTAGATGTATGTAGAACACATAATGCAATTAAGGATAAGATGTATAGGTTCCAGACATGGTGAGTTGTGGATTTTACTTACTGAAAATCAATCAAAGAAGAGATTATGAGTGACACGTATAGAGGGGGGATTGTTGATGATAATAACAAGGAAAGAAAAGGGCACTAGATGGAATCTAAGGGTATGGTGGGGTGTGTTGGGATGGATGGAGGACCCTCCACCACGAGCATGGAAGTGGAGGGACCAGTGGGTTCACAGAGAGACACACCCTCCCTCATGTATCATGTCTCATTTTTGAGTCTTAGGAAGAGAAAATGTGCGAGTGGGTCTCCCACTTTCACGTGAAGCTCACATTGGATTCACGTGCCACCGTGTATTCTTGTCGGTACTTTTCGCATTCATCAATATCGATACTTAGAATTTTAGGATACACCTCTACGATGCAACACCACACACCCGAAAATGACACACACAGTTCCCGACACCATAACACTCTACGGGTACACGTGTCCATTTCGCAAATCATATTTCCACACCATGCTTCTCCAAAATTTGATGTAATCCATAAATACTATGTAAACCTTCATCCATTGTATCACTCTAGTTTCTTCCCTTCACTAATTCTACTTCCACTTTGGGATGATTGCAAAATGGCCTCCCAAATGAAGCAAATTGAAGAATTTAGTATGTAAACACAAATTATTTATGCATGTAAACACAAATTGAAGCAAAATGGCCTTCCACTTTTACCATTATTCTGTTCAGCCCCAAACAGAAATCTCTAATAATGACCATTATTTATATTATTGTCAGGAAACTTGATTTAGTTTAGACGGAACTCATTTTTAATAAAAAAAATTAAAATATTAGTCAAGTTTAATTTTCATACTGATAAAGTTTCAATAATAATAATAATAATAATAATAATAATAATAATAATAATTATTATTATTACTATTATTATTATTATAAATTTGTATAATTATCTAACTAATAAAAATGCAAAATTTAAAATTTGTGCAGATTAAATTTATATTTTATAAAATTTTAAATTTGTGCCAATTAAATTTATATTTTACAAAATTTATTAAAATATAATTTAATTAAATTTTACACATAAATAACAACATATCTAATTTTTAAAAATTATAATAAGATTATTTTAATTTGAACTCTGTAGAAATAATAATGTTGAATTATTTATACTAAAATATATTTTAATTACAATAAGAGTAGAGTTCCTTATTGGAAAAAGATACATAGATATCTCAAAAACAGACATTTTAATGTTAGAAAATAAATGTACAATAAATTAACTGAAATTTATACTTGAAATCTCCACCTATTTATCTTTTCTTAATGCCTCCAGTTCATGGTCTACATTATGTTACAGAGAAGAAAGTATAATAAATTTTAAGTAATTAAATTAAAATATCAAAAGAACCAAGAAGCTTCAATTACTATACAACAACAAATTAAGGATTTCATTTGAAATTAATCCAAAAGAAGAGGGAAAAGAATAGAGAGATAGTAAAATAATACACCCATAGAACTATAAAACAAAATTGACAAACATATGAGAAGCATGAAAAGAAAACGTTTAAGATTGAAGAATCAGTGCACCTAGGTGTAATCCTTACACAGAAAATGAAGGAGTGCATAATTTTGGTACAATAAATCATAATATTCAATTTTTCCATCCTCACAATTAGTTTTCGCACCAACTTATTGTTTTTAACTTATTTTAACTAACATAAGTGATTATCTTTCTAAAAATATTAAAACAAACCCACCCAATAATCTCAATGAAATAAAAATAAAGTCTAATGTTGATATCGACACTTGATTTTAAACACTGACTAGTGAGTGAAATAAATTGTGAGATGTACAGGTATTAAGTTTATAATTTAATTTATTTTAACATCAATTTAACTTTTATACGTGTAAAAATAACTATAAACAATTCTTGCTTTAGGATTTACATATTATATATATATATATATATATATATATATATATTATCATTCTGATTTATATAAATGTATATCTAAAATTTACTAATTGTTTATGAGTTTTAGATGTACTACCAACAATTATTTAATAACTCCTCCATGATGTTCGTCTTAAGATGTTTTTAGTGGATAAAGGTTCAAGATTTGTTGAGTTTTAGTGATATTATGAAGAGGCTCAATTGTTCTGTTAGATGAGTGAACTTGCAAACTACATTGATATATACATTAATGTGTTGATGGTGTTTATAACAGTCACAAAGGTACTATATAGTTTTATATGAAACCCAAAACTAATTGAAAGTGGTGCTGCTTTCTCTTTGTATAATGATAGAATAACTTTACTTCAAACACCTCTATATTCTACTATTTACCTATGAACCCGTATGTGGGTGTTGGTTTCAATCTAAGACTTGATATTTTGGGCTTAATGTCTGGAACTAAGATGACCCAATTGTGTTGTTTGTTAGTCCAGTCGGAAAAGAATTAGAAGTCCATTATCTAAAGAAAACACATATAGACTGAGTTAAACACAAACTTTGTAGGATGGTATTTCATGCAAAGTGCTGGTATCCTTATCACACATAATTTGAGGCTTATTGTAGGTGAAGTTTCCTCATGCTTTTTAATTATATCCAAAGTTGAGTTGAAGACTGCAGTAGCTGTAAGAGTTATAACACATTCTTGAGTTTGATTGGAACAAAAGGTACCTCATCACTTTTCCATAATCAGACTCCACCTGGAACGGTTCAACATGTAAGTGGTGGTGGGACAACAAATCATGGAATCTTATCACAACTTTGACAAACACTCATGAAACATACGTACTGGTTTAGAATATAGATACCAATAGAAAGAAGAAAAGACATCTTTTTATTGAATATCTTCCTCCTAGAATGGACTCCAAAGTGAAGAAAAAAAAAATGGCACACAATAGAAGTTTCTGAAGCATCTTCCACCGAAAACTAACTCTTCTACATTCTCTACTTAACCAATATAGACGAGGTTGTCCCTGGCTTTATACACCGATTGTAAAGTCGGTTAGGATGTCCAATTTTTATATGTTGTGGTGAAGAAAATCATTTTTATCATCTTGACCATTTGGAACAACTCTGATGTCACAATATTATTTTTTATCTCATCAGTATAGTAGTTTGCTTCTTTGGTTTGACTTCATATGCTTAGACTAAGTGAAAAAATTTGGCTGGTTAAATTTGATGGGGTTTTATCTGTTTCTTTATATTGAAACAAATTTTAATTCTGTCATTAATTATTTTTTTTAACGGCCTGTCATTAATTATTACCTTTCTTTGTTTGTTTTTTTTTTCAGTTCTTTCTAATTCTTAAAGCTTCTTGTTTAATGGAAGATGGACAGTGAACTTAGTGAAGCAATTAGGTTGATATTGGATAAGAAAAATCTTGTTAATATAAAAATAACACGAAGATAAAAATTAGTATATCTAAAATAAAAAATACAATATTTAAGAAAAAAATAAAGATATTTTAACACCATTATAACAAAATTACTTCCATCTCACACTTATTTTTATTAATAAAATATTATTTTTTAATAAAATAATATTAACTTTAATGTCAAATGATGTGAAATGTTTTTAGTAGTGTCAAAGTAACACTGTCCAAAAGAAAATTAAAATCATAATTTATGAAATCTCAGGATGATTCAACCAGGAGTCTAGATAAATATATTTTCAAGAAACATGAAAACAAAAACATTTAAAGAATGCTATACTATTTAATAAAAGTTAAAAAGAAGATTTAACATTAAGGACATTCAAACTTTAATCTCTTAAAGAGAGATCTTGAGTAAAAAATAAATAAAAAGAAGAAAATTATGAATAAACACTTCTCCAATGATACTTAATAGAATACTTTGAGTTTTAATATTAACATAAATCATAAAAATCATCCCAAACCTATTACTTAGGTGAAAAAGAATGTAAGTTCCTTTGTGATACTTAAATTTCTTATGTAAGTCAATAATGTAATTTTCTTGATTAATGATCAATAAATCATTACACATTTTTAGATATATTATTCATTCAAAGTTTATAAACCTAATTCTAAACCCAAATGTACCACTAGTCTTAATGAATACAACAATATCTTTTATATCAACTCATTAAAATCATATCATACTTGTCAAGCTTAGCCTTGTATTTCCTACACTGTGCTTTTTGCCAACTTCAAGAAATTTCATATTCAGCCTCATTCATGTGTAGTGTTAGAAAATCCTACACTCAAATATGAAAATTCTATCAATCAACTAATAAATATGATTTTGAAAATTTAAGTTTGCTTCCACAATGATTTTAGCTTCACCCTTTTAAAACTTTTTTTTTTTTCAATTTCTTCAATTCTCCATCTTTATATATATATATATATATATATATATATATAATTAGAGAGATAAAATATTAAATATGTTCCTTATTAAAAATTATATTATCATAATATTTTACTTAAAAACAAAGTTTTAAGTAAAGAAAATGCAAGATAAATGTTACATTGTGTAGGCATGTAAAATATATTTTCTAAAAAACAACTATAACTATAACAATCACACTACAAGAATTTATTTTATAAAAAAATATTTGACACATTTAAGTTGTTTAAGATGCTTAATCATAAAGAATGTGACAGGTTCATACAAAACTGAAAAAGTGACAAGGAAAAAGGGTAAGTTTTCAATAAATTCAAAAAGTTTTATAAAAATGAAGGAGTATACTAGCAACTGACTATTAGTTATATACATTCACAAAATGACGCACGTGAAGAATCAACTATGATAAAACTGGAAAAAATTCATGTTGTTTGAGATATAAATACTTAAAAGAGTTTTGACAAGAGGACATTAATATAAAAATCTACTTAGTTCAATAGATGTCTATCAAAGTTGATTGAAACATGATATCTTTGAAGCATGGAGTAAAAGAAAATATTCAATGAATCATCCCGAAAAAATTATGTTATTTGAGAAATAAATGCTTAATTTTTTTTTTGCAAAAAGCCATTAATACAACAAATTCCTTGTTGAATAGATACTTAGAAAGAGTGGATTGAAAAATAACATCATTTGAAATATGAAATGGAAAAAAATCTTTATTGAATCATCTTAATTTTTTTTATGAGTTTATTATGTTTAAATTCCAATATAAAAAAAAAACAAAACTTGAAAAATCAAACACGAGATGTATCTCTATTGATTATAGTTTCATACTTTATTGATTATAGTTTCATATAAAAAATTATAAATTTTACAACTTAGAAGACTTAGAAGTCAATCATTAGTAGAGATGTCTTTTTCAAAGTTCTCAAAACTCAAGTCTTAAGAAAAATAAGCAATTTAAGTGATATTAATACAAAATGTAATTATTTTATCGTAAAACTATAAAAATTTGAAAAGATAAAAAAAAAAACTTTACAACAAAGACCCTCATTGAAAAACAAACTTTGAATAAAAATTCGAACAATCGAATTATTAAATTTTAGTGTTTTTCTATCACACACTATAGATAAAATTCAGACTTAGAAAAAGTTAAACAACTAATTGAAGTAAGTTCTTTTTATTAAGTGCAAAATCAAGTATACGATGCAGACAAGTATAGAATGAGTTTGTTTTTTAATTTCTAAGGACGTGATCAAATAAAAATAAAATATGTTAAAAGATGACAACTTCCTTTAAATAAATTTTAATATATAAAAAATAATAGTTTTTGATTTTTGATCAGATGATACTCTAAACTCAACCAAACGAAAAATAACAAGCATCATATGAAGTTTATGTTTAATTGTAATTTTATTTTTATATTTCTTTAGCTGCACTGGAATATAAAAAGATATTCAAATAAATAAAAAATGAGTGTATTCAAGAGTTTGGTAGTTCTTGATGGATCAATTGATCAATTACAAAAGAAATTATGGGCTTGCTTGAATGTTAGTTGGCAAAGGTATTATTCCCCTTTGCCTGGGCCCAAAAATTTCGAAAGAGAAACAGATATGAAGTTCAGCCTTAGTAGTTTTTATTTTATAAACATATCTACTTAAATAGATAATAGAGAGTTTTTATTTTATAATAAAATAAGAGTATAATTTTCTTTCATAAATTAATACATCAGAATATGAGTCCATCTTTGGAAGAGAGAAGATGCAACTATTTTCTTTATAGAAAGGAATGATGAAGCATGTCATTAAAAAATAAATTCGTAATTTCGTCAAAATTATCATAGTTTAGTGACGAGCTTTATAAAATTAATACAGTGAGATGATTTTAACGTCTTAAAAATGTGTAAATTTAAATATGATTTTGATTTTTAAAATATATTTAATATTTTTATATTTCTTTATTATTTGTCAATTTAAAACTCAGTATGAAATATAGAGCCGTCATATTAAATTTATTAAAAGGAAAAAAAAATCTCAATTTGTCTCTAAAAGTAGTTTTTACTTTTGTACAGTGTCTCTTAATTTTTTACTTTTTAACTGGTCTTTAATTTTTTAAAATTTTATTTTATTTTCTAAATTAAAGTTTCACATATTTTTCCAAGTCAATGTAATAACATAAGTAAAAGAAATCAGAAAGAAAAAGGTTAACAAATTTATTAAGAATAAAAAATATACTTTAGAAATTAAAAACATATTTAATCCAAATATGTATCATATTTTTCATTAATTTACTTTTATATTATCATTTGAAGAAAATCCAACATCAGAATATAAACATATTTAATCCAAATATGTATCATGTTGGTTTATGTAATATCATATTTTTTTTTGTAATAAAATAGAAATGCTATGAAAAAAATCTCTTCATTCATTTGAAGAAGGAAATTTTCTAGTCATAAACCAACATCAGAATATAAACAGATATACATTTTTTTATAATTGCATCAATTTCATTTTCATTTATCTAAATACACAATCTTCCTTCACAATAGAAAGGCAAGGAAGGTTGACAGTGAATTCTTATGAAGGAACAATTATCAAGCTTTTACTACATAAAGAAAATGAAAAATAACAACTAGGAATTGTCATAAACATAGTAAAACAAAAAACAAAAAAAAAATCAAGAGTTTAAAATCATTAAATTTTGGAAACTTTTCCAACAAATTATTTCTATCAAAAACAAAAAACAAAAAAAAAATAATCAAGAGTTTAAAATCATTAAATTTTGGAAACTTTTCCAAAAAATTATTTCTATCAAAATGTTAAGAATTGAATATGTCAAAAAGATGACCTGACAAAAATATTATCTAAGGCGAATCACATTGTTGTAATTATTACTTTTTTTAATATATAATGCATATAACTTGTGCAATATCACAAAAGTGAGTGAGAGAATTGGAGAAGAACTTGAGTTAGTTTTAGTCAAACAATATTTTCTAGTTAAAACTATCAAATTTTTATGAACTCAAATAAAGACTTTTGCTTAAATTAAACATATCAATTTATCTATACATTGCTGATAAAAAAAAAAACAATTTACATATACATTTCACAATATTTCTAAGGAAATTTTAAGGGTAATTAACAAAGAACAGGGAGACGCTTAAAGAAATTTAAAGAAAAAAGAAGTGGTAGAATAGAAGAAGAACTTTGAAAGGAAATTTGACAATGTGGGGATAGTATGGTGAGACATTAACCAAGGCTAGTGAAGAAAAGGGGAATGTAGGTTACACGCTGCTTTATTTTCTAAGGTTCAACGCAAATACAGTGTTGGAGACCAAATGACAATTTGATGGCTAATGAAAGCAACCTTAAGAGTTATGGTTGGGGTGGCGGGGAACATTTTACCTTTTCTTTTTCATTCTTTTTACTTATGTTAAACCTATTATTTTCATTTTTAATAGATGTGTTAAAAGATTCTGAATACTATGTTTTTCTTTTTCTGTTTGATTATTTATTAGCTAGCACTGGCCGTTTCTTTAGATCCAAGCATACGAGGTGTTGTTCCCTCTTTATTTTGTTTGTTCGTTCTTAATTGCTGTTCCCTCCTTGTGTTTGTGAAGAAACATGGAAAACTATGAATTGCGAGAAGGAAAAAAAAACTGTGTTTGGACACGTGGGTGTGAGGTGTTGAATGGAGAAGAAACGAAGAATAATAGGAAAGAATAGAAAGAATTGTGGTTTGGTTAAAGAAAACAAAAATAAGGTTGATTTTGTGTCCCCGAGACCGGAGCGCATTATGATTTGAGGATTTTAAAGAGTGATTAGGAGATTCACACTTGTCACGTTGTTCCACAATTCTGATTCTTTCTGTTATTGTTTGCTCCCTCCCATTGATAACATATTTTTTTCCCAGTGTCACTGTGCTCCCTCCCCTGTTCATTGCTTCTTTCCTCCAATTTATACTCATGTCTACCATTTCAGAATTTCTTTTCCCAAACACAACAAGTATGGTTTAAACTTCAAATTTTGTAAACTATTTTAAATTTCTATTTCCAGACTCCTTCTGTTATAAGATTAAGATTAATAGTAGATTAAGAAAAACAAAGAAAAATTGCAACCTCAGGATAGCAATAGAGATCTTAAATATCAGGAGTACAATTAGTCCAGGTGACCCTTGAATTTGCTGACTATAAACCTTGCTTAGAACACCCATTTTATGTTTGATGATGACTAAATTATATTTTTTTTACTGTCAAAATTTGAATTAAATTTGTTTCTTATTGGCTATAAGTCTAATTCATTTAGACTGACATAGTATTAGAACATAAATTTAAGTATAGAAGCATTTGTTTTTAAATTTTACTTTTGAAAATTTTCAGAGGTAAAACACTACTTTACTATTTTATTATGTCTTGTAATAACAGAAGAAATTTAATTTAAATATCAGTTAAGAAAATAAAAAAGAAAAACTAATCAAATAATCATTACGGAATAAAATAACATTATTCAATGTCAAATAAATAAATATATATATATATATATATATATTTATTTGTAAAAATGATAGAGATGTACGACTTTGTACAAAGATTATTTTTATTTGGGGGATGAAAATTTAGATGTATGATGTCAAAATGAATGACTTTAAGAAATTTTATTAGATATAATAAGTTTATTTTTATATATTTTTTAAATAAAATATACTTAGAAAGTTGGTTAATTTAGTTAATAACATCATAATTTATTATTAGTGGATCGTGTGTTAAATTGAATATAATTTAAAATTAATTTACAGAAGATAAAAATTTGAATAAATATATTATTTATTGAAATAATTTCACTAAAACAATTTTACCATTTTAATAAGTAGGTTATATTTATATGCTGCAAATTAAGAATAAAATAGAAAAATATTTTATTACAAGCTGAAAGCATTATTCAATTTAAATATTTTTTAAAACTGAAACTAATAGACCAAAGAGTATTTTGTATTATTTTCAATATTATGGTTAAATTATTAAGGCCCATCATATCACTCTTATGCAATTATTACTTTTTATTCAATTAATTAAAGTAGGTCAATATTTTTTTTTTCATCTTTCATAAAGAATTTAGCTCTTTAATTTTATCTTTTATTGTTTATTGGCTATAAAATATTGTCTAAGTAATTCAAAATAAAATAATTAGTACAATGGATAATTTAAAAAGAACCTTGTGAAAATGCACATAGAAATTTCTAAAAAAAATAACAACGTGTAAGGGAACGTTAATTATTATAAATAAGTGTTTATCATAGAAATTATTCATCCTCTAAGGACAGTAAAAGGATAATATTAAGAAGTAATTTGAAATAAATAATTGAAGAGAAATATTAAATAAATATTTAGAATTATTTAAAAAGATGATAGAACTTTTTTTTTTTTATAAAAAAAAATGGTAATAGCAATAAGGTTGTTTGTTGTGTAGTTGAATGGTTGAAAAGGAAAAGAGAGGAAGGTTGTCTGGTAGTAAGTTAGCGGTAATAAATGCGCACAACTTCTCTTCATAAGTATGTTGTGGTGTGGTTGATGGTTTTTCTGCTGTTCACAGAACCTTTCAAGGAACCTACATCAATATGTTTCTGAACACACAGCAGTTTATGTAGCATCACCAGTTCCAATGCCTTTATATATTTTGTCTCTCCAATCAAGGTCACTCATGCGCAACACGATGATTATATCCATTGAACATTGATTATTGGATATTACATGTATGTACAAGGTTTCAGATATCGATGTTCTCTTGTCCACCCCATCACTCCATGTTCATTCCCTCTAATACTCACTACTACTATATTCTTAATTTAAATCATGATTAACTTTGTTTTTAACCTTTTAATTAATGTTTTTAAATTTTTAATAACTCCTATGTCTGTAAAAATTTGTACTACTAATTGAGGTTATAACTATAAGAGGGTTGAAGCAAAATAATGAAAAATTGAATGGAATAAACACACGTCATTGGAAAGAAGCCAAGTTGGAGTTTTGTTATTGACACGTGTAGCTGTCGGCTACCATGACAACATTTGAGGTCTAGCAAGCAATTACATGGAAAAAAGAAAAAGTGGGGTGGGAAGTGGCTCTGATGCAGAGAAAGTCTTGATTCTACGAATAGGACCATCATCTCTTTCTTCGTTTATTTAAGCCCTTAAGGTGGCGGCTTGCTCTGTCATCATCATCATCTTGTTTGTTACTTCCTTAATACCACAATGGGAAAACACTCTAGCTCTTCTTCCTCCTCAATCAGCAGCAGCAACAACCACCACCACCTTTTCATTTCAACTGCATCCTCTCTCACACAAGAACTCCCCACTGATCTTAGCCTTGGACTCGGCATTTCCACCACTCATCATGTTGGCTCTTCTATTGCAAGGTTTGTGTTATGCTACTACTTACGTATCCTCAAATCATGTTGAAGATCAGTCATATCATGTGTGTTGATTTGATGATGCAGGGGGCATTGGCAACAACCACACCACCCTCTAGTGAACATTTCGCAAGCTGCTGAAGTGAATGATTGCAACGATCATAGCAGCTTGTTTGTGAAGGTCTACATGGAAGGCATTCCAATAGGAAGGAAGCTCAATATACTTGCTCATTCAGGCTATTATGAGTTAGTGAAGACTCTTGAACACATGTTCGACACTACCATTCTTTGTAAGTCTGTTGCCCTTTATCAATTCAATTTCTTTCATTTTTAGTTCATTGTTATAAATGATCCTTTTTAATTTTAAGTTTATAAGAATGTGTCGAAAAGAGTGCATTAATATTGTGGCTTGTTAACAGGGGGGACAGAGATGAATGGAGTGCAACCTGAGAGATGCCATGTACTAACATACGAAGATGAAGAAGGGGATTTGGTCATGGTTGGAGATGTTCCATGGGAGTAAGTTGATTGATTCCTTTTTGTCTCTGAGAAGCAAATGTGTTAAATGTTTCATTGTGTGTATTAATGTGGTTGTTCTTTGGATGGCGTAGGATGTTCTTATCCACAGTGAAGAGATTGAAGATCACAAGGGTGGACACATTTGGGTGTTAAGTGTGCACACAGTACCACAGATTTCCAATTTTGTCCTCTAGAGTGAGACTCTACTGTGGTCGCTGATCAGTTTAGAAAATCTTACTTTACTTAGTGAAGTATGCACAGATAGATGTATATGCATAGCTCACTCTGCTCTTTCTTTGAAGATAATGGAAAAGAATAGCGTTGTATATTCTAATCCCTTCTGGGCTACTACTTTTGTTTTTCTTTCTACAACTCAACTTCTAATTAACCAGTAGCATTTTCCTTTTCCGACTTAACTTTTCCTTAATTTTTAAGACAGAGACAAATAGAAAAAATAATAATATTAATATGTTGGATAAATGAAACTATGCACTATGCCAGAGTCTTTCTGGTTTTTGCCTGCAAATAGAGTAATGTTAAATTGCGAGGCAGAGCAGAACAAGTAGTCTGAGATCACAAAAGCATTGAACACTTAATATTATTAAAACTATTATACTGCAGATTTAACAAAAAAGTGTTGGAAATTTCTGGATATGGATCATAGGATTCCAAAAAGTAAAAGAGTGCCATATACAATACTAATACCTCTTTCTTCATCTTGTTGCCCATTAATATTTCTTTGTATCTTTTTTTCTTATTATCTTTCACTCAGTATATATTTACAGTGCTGAGTCTATAGTGATCATTTTTCCTTATTCCTTGTATACTCTGCATGCGCCTCAATCTTGTAGACCTAACTTTCAAATCACATTTATGAGTGATTAACTAGGTTCGAATTGGAAACAAAAATTAGATAATTATTTTGCACCAAGAAGAATTGATTGAAAGAGGGATGTCAATTCAATGCATAACAAGCCAATTTTTTGTCAATCAATTTATTAATAAAAACTGTAAAAGGGAATAGGCACAAATTTTGGCCCTATTCTATACTGCATATAAAAACAAGAGAATTTTTAGCTACATATAGCTCATATATTTAAATAGCATGTTCATATGGTGAATGTTTTGTTTCTTGTTAGGTTAAGTGAAATGTGGATATATAATTTCTATTGGAGTTAAAATTACTTTGAATAAACCGTTATCTTTTATATCTAAAAAATGGATATACGAAAATTAAAAGATGAAGTTAATTATGTTAAGTTTCTAGTTACTTTAGATTCACCAAAACAACCACTAAGAGGATCTCCAATTCAAATATAGAACATTCTTGTACGGCTTCAATTGATCCAAAATTTATATTATCATATTATATCATTTTTAAGATTCTCTTATAAGTTTTATTCAGTGAGTCTTGTGAAAATTATACTTCTATAATATTTTATTTGCACTTCAATTTTTTATACATTAAAAAATTAATTTAATTATATAATTAAAATTATTTTTTATTAGGAATACCCAAGACAATTTTAAATTTAAGACCCTTACCATATAAGTATTATATTTAATATCCTAACTATTTAAGATTCATTGAGATGCTCTAATGTTGATTCTAGTGTATTTAACATGTCAAAAGAGGTTAAGGGCTACTTGCTATTTAATATTCCATATTTTCCTATATTATAGCCATTTAAGGATTTTTTACCAAAAGCTAAGAACAATATTAGTTAATTTATTTTTAATATAATTTAAATGAGTTACCTATTATATCAATTTTCATTTTCTCTCTCCATTTAATATTAAAATGGTTTTCAATATATAATAAAAAGGAAAATAAACTTATAATTAAAAAATATACATACTACCTTACACTTTTTAAAATAACAGATAAAAAGGAACAAATTCTTATTAAAAAACTATAAAATCATAAAGCATAAAAAAACATTGTCATTTAGCAAGCCAGCTGTCACCTTCTTTTCCCAAGTCTCCTTTTTCCAAACCATGAGACAATCCTCTTTCATTTCTTTTCCAAATTTGAGTGAAAACATTAAAATAAAATTAGATAATGGATGCTGATAATTCCGTTGACTTTTCAAGATACTTTTAGAATGGCTGAGTCCGCAATTATGGTGGTGCCTTTAGAGTTTCCTAAATAAAAGTCAGAAAGAAAATTTGGGATTTCTACAACTCAGGAATTCTTCTATTTGCTATAATTCCTTTAATTTGGAGATAGGTCATCAAAGTCACTTATTCTGTTCAACTTAACATTGTGACAGGCCATATGGACGCAACCCATTCATCCAGAAGTTAGAAAATAAGAGTCAACATTTAAACAATAGATGGTAAGTGATGGAAATGTTAAAAAGTGTCTAAATTTAAAAATAAGAAGACTAAATGTACATAAAATTTGTAAATTAAAAACTATAGGAGATTAAAAGTAAGATAAATAAATAAAACATAAAGTAGTGGCCGAACAAGTCCAAATAATTGAAATAATCAATTCAACAAATAAGATGGAGAAATAAATTAAGAAGAACGGCATCATCAGTTCCAATTTCTTATTTTATCCCAGTTTCTTTGTTTGGTTAGTTCATTCTTTATATTTATTTATTGAACTCTCTCTCCCTCTTGTGCATAAAATATATAAAATCATGTCTCAGAATCAAAATTGGCACTAAACGATCAAGAAGAACATAAAACTTTGTTTGTCAACTTCTGATAGAGTGCATCAGGAAAATCACGTGAAGGAGGTAGTATAAGCTTTCTTTCAATACACTATTAAATTCTTGCAAGAGAAAAACAAAATAATACAGAAGAAATAAAACATAACGTAAGAGTTAGAAGGGTTCCTGATCTGCACAATCCAAGTTAGGTCCAGTGTCCACGTTGAGCAACTTTGTATATCGTTGGAAAAAACCAATACGATCATTGACTCTTGCATCACCAGGAATCCCACATTCCAGTCTACCATTGATTATGTTAGTGACCAAGCCATAACCAGATGTTCGATTCGCTGCTATGTCAGCTTCTGTAGGCACGTATTTCCCAACCATCACGTCGTGGCAAGAAGGTTTTGGCTTTTGCTCAGTCATCCAAAACCACAGACCAGTTTTGAAGGCTATCACAGAATTGTTCGCCACAATCTCCGGATTCTTCAGCCCATCAAATCCCAACGCTTTCCCTGCTGGTCCATAGTTGTAGTTCCTGCACATAATTTAACCCTACTTGTTAGATAACTCAACTTCTTCTTTTATACATAAAGTAACATTAATAATTGTAAGTATAAGTTTCTCTCTAGATATTATATGGTATGAGGGGTGAAACTTTTTGCCACAAGAGATGATCATGTTTTACTCCAGCAAGATTATGACAGACGTTAAACCTTTCCTTTAATATACTTAACCTAATAGCATGATTTTGAATACAGAAAAATTAGTAGTAAACCAAATAAACAATGATCACACCATGAAAGTTGAATTGGTCCTCTTCCTTTGTAACTTTTTCCGGGGAAGCAAGGCCATTGGGTGTTAGTAGAATCACAGTAGTTAGTCTGAGGACTAATTTCCTCCTTGAAGCACAAGCCCCAGGCAAATGGGCCATCAGGTGCAGTGGCCCACCCACCGGTGGTTTCATGGGAAATCTGAGCGAGAAACGCAGCAATCTCACGCTTGCGCGTGGCTAAACAACCAGTGGTACCAAATGCAGGGAAGGATTTTGATGCATGAATGAAGGAGTCGTAGGTGTAGAAGTCTTTTGCAGGGCATGCAGTGTCATCTTTGTGTAGGAAAAAAGAGTCAAAAAGAGTTTTTGTGATGAGAGAAGAGATGGGTATGTTGGGCTTGAACCATGCTTCAGCTCCAAAAGGTGCAGAGAAGAGAAGAGCAAAAGAGAAAAGTAATAAGGTGGAGAAGAAGGGAAGAATGTGAGAGAATGAAGATGTCATTTTGTCACAGTTTGGTTAGTCCCTGTTGAAGTGTAGCAGCAAGGAACAAGGCTTTTTATGGATGTGAAGAGGGACTTATCAGAACAAAATTTTGATGGCAAAAGGACTGATTTCGCTCTTATCAATCATATGGAATAATGATAAGTGCTATTTGCAAATAGAAAAAAAGACAATTTTTAAAAGAAAGAAAAATTAAGTTTTTTATATTTTGGTGATATAGAAAAATATATTTTATCCTATAATTTAACTTAGAATATATATGTTTAGACGAACTTTTCTTTAGAAAATAAAGTAAAAATATGTAAAATTTTTCAAATTTAAATTTAATTTATATATAAAGTAAAGTAATATAAATAAAGTAAGAAAAAGGGATGCTTAAGAGAAAGATAAATTTCTATTATTATTATTCCTTCTTTCTTAAAGAAGCAATAACATCGTGATTATGCGTGTATAAAGAGTTACTTTGAACAATTTGCTTCTAACGCGCAACCATTTGCAAGTTTGAAATTGTTTTTAATTTTATTCTGGACTGAAGAGGGAAACGGTCAACTCAGGCCTTAGATTATCTTAATGGAAATCCTTGTACTCCACTTTTAGTGGTGCATGCCTCCTTAAATATTTTTTTTTTTCAAAAATATGCCTACTAAGAGATATAGATGACAAAATAAATTAAGTTCAACAGATTGACTAAGATATCCAGGAAGTTTCTTAATTATTTGAAAACTTATAAAAATTCATTTTTAAATTATGTTATCTAAATGTCAAAAGTCTCACGTTTTTGTTATCAGCGTATTAAAGTAGGATAAATATATTTGCATCCTTTTCTATTATACCTATTTTACATTCAAATTTGTATCATTTAATCATTGTTATGTTATTAAGATTATAATGAACGATATATACTAGTAGGTAGAAAGAAAAGGTGAAAAAGAAAATAGTGAGAACGTGGTTATTTGAAAAGGAATGAGTGGGAAAGAGGATAAAACTACAGAGTGTTCAACGATTCTGAGCAGTTAAGGGAGCACTTGTTAAGGTGGAAATGGAGTTTTGGCATAATAAGCCACACAACAAGTGGATTTGGATATTATTATTGGCCTGCAGGCTTTTGACCACAATTGCCAAAAAAAAGTGAATAAAATAATAAAGAATTTTGCAGTTAATTTATTTACGTAAAAGAGGTGAATAAGACAGAAAGAAGAGACAAGGGAAGAGAATATGCAGGTTTGCTTAAGCAGATAAGTGTGGTTCGTTGGTTCTCTGTTTTTGCACCAACTTCATTTTCTAAAAAGATGAAGTGATGAAGAGAAGAGTGGGAGTAACATGGGAAAGCATTAAGGGCAAACGTATCTTTGGGTAATGACTCAGTACCCTTCCCACCAAATGAGGAAGATCACCAACGCCAACTTTGATTCATTCAACCTATGTGGCCAATAATTGGGGAGTCCATTATAATTTGGAAAATGTTTAATCTACATTCAAAATATTCATAATTAATGAAAGAAAAATTTATGAATTTATAGTATATTTGATGTGATAAAAGAAAAATTAGAAATAGTATGAAAATATAATGTATAAATGAGGGTCAATCCTCACATCACCTACTAATTTTATAGATTGATATAGGACAAAAGTTATCATAAATTATTACCTGTTACCATTTATCTAAGAGTGCTTCCCAATGTGGGAGGATGGAGGGAAGAAAATTGAAATATTACTATAACATCAAATAGAGAAAATGTCAAAAGGCTGTTAAAAAAAAAAAGAGAAAATGTCAAATACAACCTAAATCATTTTAAAGTTAGTTTTACGAAAATAAATTAAAAAAATTTACTAAATAATTTTATGGAGAATATTAAATAAATAATTCAACCTATTGATATATTATATAGGAAGTAGTACCTGTAAAGGTGAGGTTAGTCATGAATTCTACTTTTATCTAGGATAAAAAAAATGGAAAGTGATTTCTAAACCTATCTATTGTAAGCATAAAGAATATTTGGTGACTCTCTTTTTATCATGTTTTTATTTTTTTATTTTTTTCAAGGATATAATCTCTATTCATATATTAACTAGAAGATCAGGTCTAAGTCATGCAAAATATTCATGTGATTATTATTATTTAGTTAAGATAAGTAACTTGTTAAAAATCATTAAATTAAAATAAAAATGAAAAATAGGAGTAGAAAATAGCTTTCGATCAAATGACATAGTGTAATTTAGATTATATTTACTTAATATTACACATAAAAATATGTTTTATTAGATTATATTTAAATGACAAATATTGCAATAGAAATATACCAGGATTTAAAAAAAAAGTGTATATCAATGCAATTTTTATTATTTATCTGTAATTGTATATAAATTCAAATTTGTAATTTTTCTCACTTAAGTTCTTTTTTCTTTTTTTAGTTTCCATAGTTATCTGTCTAGGTCATGGCTTCCTCAAAGCTAGTAAGAGGTAGTCACCTTGAGCCCAACTTGTTACCTTTCTGATATAGTTTATTAAGAAAAATTATTGAAAAAAATTGAAAAAAGGACGACTTTTGAAATTAAAATTGAATTCAAGCCTCAATTACGTGTAGAAAATATATTAATATTTTAGGACACCTGCCTTAAGATATCACCTTTAATTAAATGTATAAGATTAATATAATTTTTAAAAGTATTTTTTTTCTTCTATAATCAAACAAAGTTAAAACTTTCTTTAACTAATTATTTTTAAAGAAAAAAATATTTGTATTCAAGAGCTTATTTTTTATTTTAATGAGTATTTTTATATTGAAAGATCTAATTATAAAACAAATCTGATATAGAACATGATGATTAATAATTTTTAATTATTATATAAATGAAAATTTTAACATTCAACTTGATAATTCAAAATTTTCAAACTTATATGAATACAAAAACTCAATTATCAACTAATTTCGTTATTTAATATGATAATTAATAATTTTTTAAATTACTAAATTTTAACTACCAATTGAATTCAAGACTCTTGATGATTCGAAATTTTTAAAATTATTATGTTAGTAAAAATTCTAATGATTTAACTTTGAAACTGAATATGATAATAAATAATTTATAAAATTATTAGATAAGTGAAAATTTTAATTGTGTAGTAAATCCGAAACTCTTAATATGTTAATTAATCATTTTTAAAATTATTTAAAAATTTTAATTATTAAATAAACAAGTTCAAAATTTAACATGATAATTAATAATTAATTTTTTAAATTAATATGTAAATATTTTGAATAAAAAATAAAAAAAAATATATAAATGAAAGAGATGAGAATCATAATATAAGAGAAAAAAAAAAAGACAGAGGCGCTAAAATAAATGAGAAAAGGTATTAAATGCAGTGTCACTTGTGTACTCATTTATAACACCTCAGCTCTTCTCCTATTGCATTTATAAACGATTAGTATATCTTCTTTATGCTCTGTCATAAATTTCTCCTTCCTTCAGTTTTTGGCAAAAAAAATCTACACATTTGGGTGAAGGTTTTACCTGCATAGGATCATAAAATTCATAACCCTCACCAAATTTTGGAAAACTCATAAGCCACGCTGATTTGCCGTAGAAGAAACATTCTAAGAGTTCATCAAAGAGATTAACCCAGGATCGCAGCTCCAAATACTAAGCAAAGAGGTATCTCCTTTCACATCTTCAACAACACTTCCATCAACAAAGTCAACTTTATTTCTAATAATAAGCAAAAAATGTTCAAAGAACACAAAAGAAAAAATAAACAAAAGCATATACATGGAAAAAACTAAAAAAGGAATTTAATTAATTTATATCTTCTGTTACACGAAATAATAAACTTGAGTTTATATACAAGATGAATAGATCAAAACTTAAAAATAAACACGACAATAAACACGACAATAAAAAGAAAAAAACAACAAACAGCATAGCATCAACGTCATATGCAAACAACATAAAAAATAATTGCTAAACAATAATACAGAAGCGCGTAGCGGAAAATTTATTTGAAGTTTTCAATACTCATATTTTTCTATTGTTTGTGATGGTGGTGCTTAGCAGTTTCAACTACCTCTTTATCTATCTCCCGACTTTATTATTTTACATAAAAAGATTTTGAAAGAAAGTTATAAAAACAAAAAGAAAATTCATACATTTTTATTCACTCAAAGTGTAGAAAGGCTTCACAGGACCAATGTACTATATACGTCCAACTTATCCTGAATTAGTATATGGGCCATTCTTGAATTATATGGCATCTTCCCCCCTCCACACATTGAGCCCAATTTAGTCAATAAATGTGGGCTTTGAGGCCCATATCCAACGTAGAAATTGTCCACTAATTGGTCGGTGTTTTTTTATAAAGATTAACCACAACAAATTGTAAAATATAATTCTTCATTCATCATCACAGACTTAGTTCCACCACATCTCAGAATCTCTGACCATGATCTTCCATACCACTCAACATTAAAAGAAAATGTGTTACTTCATTTTAATGTTGTTGGGTTCATATAATCACATTCCAAGTGAAAGCAATTATCCTCAATGATACCCTGGTGATTGATTTCCTTGTATGCTAATTTCAGAATGTTCAAACTTCCTAGTCCAACAGTCATTAACGTTCATTCAAAAGAAGAAAAAGGACTCATGCATCAGTAACTGTGCTTCCACTTGTAAGAAAGTCCCTCCTTCATCCCAAATTCCTCGTTATTCCATATTTTCATCTCATTTATTTTGCAGAGATATTTTAAACAGTCAAATATGGGTAGACTGGTGGCAACATATGGAGACCCCAACATAAACGTATGATGGATATGTAGTGAATGGTTACAAAAAGTGGCAGTGGACAATGGTGTATTCAAAAAAGAAAGAAGATGTCACATTTGATGGAAAAGAGTGGTCTACAGAGTTGAAAATGGATGAGTCTCCATGGAGGGGTGACATCCATAATAACTTGGTCCAACACCAACCCTGACTTTTTAGGTTCAAAAGTGGCCACCCTAATTGCTATATAGAGCCATACAAGATACAAAAAAATATGGCCACCATATTATTCATTTAACTTATATTTTCAGGACAATCAAAAGCATCTCTTTGTCGCTTTTTTATCACTAATGACACCATCCCTGCTTCTACTTTCCATTTCCAATAATACAGATTGCAACCACTCCTACGTACATTTTTTCCTATTTTTCGTAATGTATATTTTGTTAGAGCAAACACACAAAAGATGGAACTCACAGAGAGAGATATGAGAAAATGAGAAGAGAGAGAATCTGTTCTGTTATTGATTTCTCTTACATTTAAACAATACAAAGAATTGTCTATTTA
>Ga0099825_1000182_pt1 | contig 53582 bp, 22 predicted proteins | sample SiratroredBW_FD_76838 | JGI IMG/M metagenome (GOLD analysis project Ga0099825, IMG submission 76838) | Root nodule microbial communities of legume samples collected from California, USA - Siratro red BW | ecosystem: Host-associated > Plants > Roots > Nodule | place: USA: California | collected...
TATTTATTTTTATAAAACAAAATGAAAAAATTTTTTTTTTTTTTTTTTTTTTTTTAAACAAAAAATATAAAAAAAAAAAAAAAAAAAAAAAAAAAAAAAAAAAAAAAAAAAAAAAAAAAAAAAAGACAATGAAGAAAATTGTGTTCATAGAAACTGCCATTTAGCAGAACTCGTTGATTTCTGTACCAGATAAAGCGGTGGAAGCTTGACAGTATGAGAAGAAACAATGAATCATAAGTCAAGGTTTATGCTATTTAGTTTTATTTTATTTGCTTCCATTATTAATTTTTTCACGTAATAATATAAACATTTTCATCTAATTAGTATAAAATCATTAATAAGTAAATAATGATACCTTTAATTTACGTGTTATGTCATATTTTAAAATTGAGAGATTTAACTAAATATTTTCTTAACAGAAAATTATAATGAATAAATATATATTAACACTTAATCCAACAAAAATAGGATAATATAATATCATGATGGTATTGTTCGAGTGACCACGTAAATATCAGGTGAAAGAGAAAATATAAAAGTGTGTATTATAAATTCATTTTTTTTTCTTAAATTTAAAGTTGAAAAAATCAACTAATATAAAAAGGAGTTAAAAATATATAATTTAAAAGTAATTGGAATAGTATTAACTTGACCACAAGTCGTATTTGCAGGGTCATGGTAGCATTGAAGCTGTGAATAGCTCTTGGTTTGGGGATTTTGTGCAGAAGTGGTTCTCCCGGTGAGGAAGGTGAACTACTACGGTTTGAGTTGACACCTCTAAGGAAGAAGTGGGTTGGAAAAAGGTTTGAACTTTAGGTTTACCAAATGTTCTGTGTTTTTTGATGACTGGTGGGTCTGCGTGCCAACTGTTTTTTCGTTACAAAACCTTTCCACTCTTAGTTTTCACCCTCGCTCGCCGAAGCCCCACTTCCCACGTGTTTAGCATGGATGCCTGCGCTTTATTTCCACTGTTCAGTACTCGATTCCTGCAACCGTTTCTTTCTGCTGCTCCTTCTGTTTGCAAGAACTAATGGATTGAGAAACTCTGATTCTGATGATGGGTAGTAATGAGATTGAATTTTTGTCCCAAGAAGTGTCGTCGGAAGGGGTTTTTGATGGTCGGCAGAAGAAGGATCTCAAGCAGATGGAGATAAAGTCTCGGGGTGAGAATGAGAGGTTTGGTGGAGCTTCTTCTGAGGAAGACGAGTCTGTGCAAGTTTCTTCTTCATTACCAAGAGGTTTGTGCTTAATACTTCTGTCTGAATCAGTTTCTTCTGCTAAGCAATTGATTGTTATGGCTGTGAAATAGGCTTTGCTTTAGTTGTGCTGCGCTGTGTTAGTAGTGAAGTTGTCTTCAGTGTGTTAAGTATGTTATTGCCTTACTTGTTGTCAGATGAATGCGTTTTTGTTTGGCCTATTTTTTTACACATTTTTTAGCATGTGGGGGTAGGGTTTATTCTGCTCTGGGATTTAACTGAAGGGGAGTTTGCTCCAGCACTGTATAATTCTATAGAATATTGAGAATATAGGTGCCCCCTTGTCTTCTTGAGTGAGGGAGGAAGAAGGGAAGATTCATATGTAGATAATAAATATGTCCTGGCTCTACAAAATTAATGCCTTGGAGAAAAAGAAATGTTACTTCATTGGACCTCTTCTTCAAAAGCTTTTATGCGGTTGTTGTTGTTTCTTGAGTCTAAATCTCGTGCCTTCTGTGGAAGGCTTTATCCAGATGACTCTTTCATATCATATTTATGATATATGTACTTCCATTGTATTTTAGTTTCTGTCAGATTCCCAGAGATAGTTAATGTCGAGTTAGTTACAGTAAGTGATTAGTTTGTTAGTTAGAGAGGGTGGAAGGAGAGGGTTAGAAAGGAGTGGTATATATTCTGTTTTTGTATCAATTGAAAACTGCATTAGCTTTGTATATATTCTCTCTGTTAAAGATATCTTTCTCCTTGTTCTGTTCATTTTTAATAAGGAAATAAAATAATTCTTTCTCTTCTCTGTCTTGTATTATGGCTCCTGACAGTTTCGCAGGTTTAAATCTAAAAACCGAATTTCATTGAAAATAGGTTCCACCTCAATAGCTTTATTGCCTTTGAAAATAATTGTCTGCTCACTGCCTACCTTGGTCACAAATGCTTTTGACCTTGTCCTAATGGACTTCTGTTGGATGATTAATTTTATGTCTTGTATGTCCCATTCTGTTTGTGAAGGTTTGGAACATTGCGTCACAGCCCCAGTTGGAGCTGAAAGGAACCCAGTTATAGTTGATGACGAGTTTATGATTTCTAGATCAATGACAGAAAAGAGGGCATTCCGTAAGCCAGACACAATATTGGACAGGTTGTCTGAGCGGGCAAAGGTATTGGAAGTGTTTTTCTGTATGTGATGATCTTAAATTTCAAACTTGTGTTTGCGTATTTTTATTCTAGTTAGATTAAGTTTCACCCAAAAGGCTGATATCAATATTGGTTTGACTGTTCATTTCAACCTTGTTTGGAAGATGCAATGTAAATCTCAAAACAGTTCTATTAGTTCTTGTGTGTGTTGGATATATCTTGTGATTTCTTGACATATGAATGGTATTTGAAAAATATGGTTACACTGTCTTTATACCTTTGTTCTTGAAATGGTTCTGTTAGTCATTTATGTGTCAGAGTTTTCACATTATTTGCATGTTCATGACACTTTCTTGTTTTGCTACTCAGCAATTGATTACTAACTTAGTGAAGATACAAAATGATGGGACTGTTGAAGTTGATCTAGAAATGAGTGCATCTGTTGCTCCAGAATTGTTAGAGCTCCAATCTTTTGTAGAGTTAACAGTGAGTGGAGGTCTTGGTTCAGAATCAAAAAAATCTGTTCCACGGTTACAAATTGTCATACTTGTCGTTGGAACAAGAGGCGACGTACAACCTTTTCTGGCCATAGCAAAGAGACTTCAGGCATGTTTGAATATTTTCATTCAGTTCATTATGATGCACACAACACATCAGAATTGCCTTTAAATCATCGTAATCTTTGTTATTGTTCTCTTGCATATTTTATGGTGTGGTAGACCTCCATAATATCTTGATATCTACATGATTTGCCTTGCTGATCTATCTGAAAATATGCAATATCGTGGTTTTTAACTACTGTTGATGCACCATACATCCCAACAGTCAGTTTTGTTGCATTTATTCTTTATTTCATAGATGAACTAATATTTACTTGCAGGAGTATGGTCATCATGTTAGGCTGGCAACACATGCTAATTTCAAAACATTTGTAAAGTCTGCTGGTGTAGATTTCTATCCTCTGGGTGGTGATCCTCGTGTTTTGGCAGGATGTAAGAAGTCCCTTTTGAATACTTCCATTAATATCAAATCATTTATTCTCAGTCTACTAGTACTTTTTGTTTACCTTGACCATAGCAGGATGTGAGAGGTCCCTCCTCAATATTTTCATTAATATCCAATTGTTCATATTGGTTCACCTATTAAAATGGTGAACATATTAGAAATCATGCTAGAATGCATTGACATCTCATGGTGCTTAGGTGCACCTAATTTGTCTTAATGATTTCTGGAAATACCAACTGAAATATTTTATAATACTTTGCAAGTAGCTGTATGGAAGATCTTGCTTTTGTACCTCAAGTTGTCAATATGTCTTACATTATCTAAATTTCCAGTTGTTAATAATAGGTTCAACAATGTAAAATATATACATTAACATATCTTGCTAGTCTATAACTGTATATGAACCTAAAACAGATCTGAAATAGATAAGGATGTATCATGTATGCTAGATAGAATAACTACCAAGAAAAGAAAATATAAGCTTTTGGAACAATGATTTTGAAAACAAATCGAGCATATTAAATAACCTATTGAATTGTAAGGTAAAAAAAAATAAGAGTTTATAGAACTGAATAAAAATTCAAACCTAACAAAAAGTAGTCCCTTTTAAAACCCTAACTCCCAAAAAGTCACAGGTCTGGTCAAAATTATTGAAGCCTTCTGATCTCTCTTTTAATACAGTTAATTCATATACAGTAATTCTTGTACTAATAGTCAAAAGAAATAGCAAATCTTAAGGTAATTAAAAATTGTAAAAATATTCTCATTTCAATCTCCAATGGATAAGCTTATGCAAAAGGTTCACTGATTTCTCCAATGATCAAGCTAAGTTAGGCAATGATAAGCACCTATGCACTAGGGGAACCTATCTCTAAAAGTTAAGACGGAAGAACCAAACACTTAAATATTCCACCGAATATCGTATACTACTCAATGTGGAACTTAGACACATTATAATACTCAAATCACTTTCAGACAATGACTATGGTCTTTCAAGCTTCAGCTCTGTTCTCCTCATGGCTCGGTCTCTTCTATTTATGTTTTGAAACACGCTGAAACAATGAGTATTTTTGTTCAATCTTATTCTGTTGTTACTCTTATTCATTTTATACTGGTATACTAAATGAGATATTTGAATAATAGATATGGCTAGGAATAAAGGTTTAATCCCTTCTGGACCGGCTGAAATATCTGTCCAGAGAAAGCAGCTGAAGGCCATTATTGATTCCCTTCCTCCAGCATGCACAGCACCTGATATGGAAACTGGTGTTCCTTTCAGAGCTCAAGCTATTATTGCCAATCCTCCTGCTTATGGTAAGTGGTTAGGACTTGAGAGATTAGTGTGTCTTGTATTATCCATTTCATATCTTATGATTTATTTGTTTTAAGGTTTAATTATCCTTAGTTCTCTTATTGAAACACGATAACCATACCAGATGTGATCTACAAGTATGACATTTGGTGATTCTATCACTAGTCTTGAGACAAGTCTGTGCCTGTTCAATAGAACATACTTTTGTTACCTGGATGAAAGACAATATTCACGGTCTTCATATAGTAATATTATATTACTAGACCTGTTTCAAATGGTTGATCCTAATATGAGTCAGACATTGCTACTTGGTATTGACAGTTAGCATTTTGCATATATGCATGCAATTAATTTTAAATTCTCTTAAATATAATGTGGGATTGGGCTTATCTCATCAGGAGCACAAACTGAAAAGTAGAAGTAGAAATAAAGAAAAATTAAGTTATTTCAGTTTTTTCTTTAAATACTTGTCATGTGGATATCACACACCAATTTATAAATAGGAAGTGTTAACCATGTACCGGAAAAAGGAAAAAAAAAAAAAAAAAAAAAAAAAAAAAAATATATATATATATATATATATATAGAAGGAACAGTGGTAATACAAGAGTAACTACCGACATTGAAGTATTAAATTCAGGGGCATTTCACATTCAAAGCCTGAAGAATAATGGATGTTCTTTAGAACATGTTTGCCAAGTTCATACGAATGTTGTTGAATTCTGTAATATTTTTAAGAAAAGAAAATCTTTTTCATTTTAGCAGAATATTTTTATTTGTTTACAATTTCATATTTGCAAATTTTCCTGTACTTGCACATGTTTATTTTTGGAATAAAACAATTATATTATATCTCATGATCCCTGTTTGCAGGACATGTACATGTTGCTGAAGCCCTTGGGGTGCCCCTCCATATTTTCTTCACAATGCCATGGACGTGAGTTTTAATTGTTATATAAGCTGTCACTTTATGTTAGAAAGATAAAGTTTCATAACAAGATATAGATACTTTTCTAATTCTTGAATTGATTGTTATTAATCAAGTAGTACAGTTGTGTTTTAATTAAAACCAGTAACTGTATCTTCTAATATTCAGATAAATGAGACATTCTTTTAGCATCACTTCTCAGTGCTTTCTTTAAATATTTGAGGTCACTTAAATAACTTTTCAATATGCAGACCAACATATGAGTTCCCCCACCCTTTGGTACGTGTTCCTCAAAGTGCTGGTTATTGGGTATGTCCTTTGCTGACACAATACTTTGATTTTGATAATTTTATAAATATTTGCTGGACTACCTCTTGACCGACATACCTGTTTCAATGTTTCCTTGCCATCTGCAGCTGTCCTATATAATTGTAGATCTGCTAATATGGTGGGGAATGCGAAGAATTATTAATAACTTCAGGAAATCAACATTGAAGCTTGCTCCTATTGCATACTTCAGTATGTACCGTGGATCAATATCTCATTTACCGACTAGCTATATGTGGAGTCCTCATCTTGTTCCAAAACCAAGTGGTATGGACTAGGATTACATCATTAGTTACATTATCTTATGCCCTCATCATACTTTTTTTTCTAAATGAGCAATCACTTCAAGTCATTAAAGTAGCAAATAGATAGCTGTTACTAGAGAACTGAAAACACCGTAACACTGTTGACTTGGATTGTGAATCTATATTATGAAGTTATCTATTGAAATTTAAGTACTGGATGAGTTTTATTATATAATATATGAATTTATAAAGGAAGGTTTGTAATTGTTTTGGTTCAAATCAAATTTCAATCAATTTTTGTCCAAGTTTAAGCATCAAAGAGACTTCACATGTATATAAACTATAAAGTACAGTCAACATTTTGTGTTAATAATATTATTATTTGTAAATGTTAGAGATAAAAAATCATTGAAGGGCCTCCACCTAACATGTTAAGCCTTTTGGGGAAATTATTCTTCGTAGTAATTACTAGAGCCACCTTACATGATTGGTAGACATTTTTTGCTCGGAGTCCCAAATTTGTTACTTGTAGCACTAATAACATTTTACAAACATGCAGATTGGGGCCCTTTAGTTGACGTTGTTGGTTATTGTTTCTTGAGCCTTGCATCAAAGTTTCAACCTCAGGAAGATTTTGTCCAATGGATTAAAAAAGGGCCACCTCCTTTGTATTTTGGATTTGGAAGCATGGTATGGTAATTCCACTTGAATTATAAGTCATTCTTTTCATGAATTATATCTAATAATGAGCTTCTTTTTTTAAAAAAATAGAGTAAATTGCCAATTTAGTTGTATATTGATGTCTATATTCCCTGAATATGAAAACTCAAATAAGTTTCTAAGATATTTTAGAATTTCATTTTTAAGTATTTAAAGCTAACTCATTGTTTTCTCCCTTTTGGCTCCTAAACATATGTTAATATTATCACTTAAGTCCCTGGACTGGGGACCAAGAATGGAAAAGAAACAGATTAATTTTAGGGACTTAAGTGAAACCTGATAAAGATTACAATTATTTTTAGTTTCATGGACTAATATGACAGAGAAACAATTTCAAAATCTTCCTTATAAATCATCTCAATACAATCCTTCTAAATAGTAAATTACCCCAACCAAACAATGGATTAGTATGTGTTACATACTTGGAGGATGAAACTTTTCTTCAAGTAAATGAATCATGATGTTTCATGCAAGATTTTTAGGTTACTTTTTTCTTGCAAGACGTGACACATTTGATGCCTGAGAATGGTACAATCTATTTTTGTACATTCCTTGATTGTTCATTATATAATCTGCTATCAATCACACATTGGGAAGAATCAGACAGGGTACTCAAAATTGTCGATATTCATATTCTATGGAGGCTGAATTCTTGAATTCCTTTGGTAATCTGCCTTATAGGGAAACAGTACAAAGACAAGCACAACCCAAACTAGTGGATTAAAAAGCTGTAATCGGGAATTGAGTAAAATGTTCTACTCCAATCTTCCAATAGGATACCCAAAGATCCTAATAACTAAATCTTATTCTCAAACAATGTTATTAAATGGTGTCCATGGTGGCTCCGCCGGGAATGAGGTGACTTGGTGGGCTTTTAATGGTGGCTGCTGTAGGCATGTTGCCTAATAATTCCAAAATTTTAATTAAATTAACAGCAGTTAAATATTGCAGTTAATCTTTAAATCCTGTTTTTTAATATTAATTTAAAAACTTGAGGTGCCACTATTTAATATTTAAATGCTGTTTTTTAATTATTATAAACACCTATATCTGCAATCATAAATCCTAATTCCCAATTTCTCTCGTTGAAGAACACTTTTCCTTGAGCTTATAGGATTAATTCCTTTGGTTTGTATAGAAAATACGAATACTTATTATCATGATTTCGACCTTTCTGAACTAGTAGATCCACAGATTTGACTCTGGTCAAGATAATTTCCTTTAATTATTTTCTTGACCATCCATAAATCGGGGTACACTAATTGTACATGTCATATAAAAAGGCGTTACGGTTACTATAGAACCAGTGCAAATGTGAAATTGGCATATTTTCATCAATAACTTTCAGCAATACTCATATAACTTCGTATGCTCATGAACCTGACATGTTATATGTCAATGACACTATTAGAAAAATTTTGAAATCCTCTAAAAGAGTGTGTTTTTCTTTTTCAGCCTCTTGAAGATCCTAAAGGAACAACAGATGTTATATTGGAGGCACTAAGAGATACGGAACAGCGGGGAATTATTGACCGGGGTTGGGGCAATCTAGGGAATTGTAAGTTTTTTATTCCAATTTTGTTTTCAGTGGTACCTTTTTTCTCAAAATACTTACTGCATTTGAGGAAGTTATAATTAATTTTTGGTTTCACTTGTTTGTGTCAGTGCCAGTGAATGAGTGAGATATGTGTTCCGTATTACCAAGTTTAACCTTATGACCTCGTGCAAGTTGTCCAAACCCCTCCCCACTAACCCCTTCCTAGTGGCGACGTGTTTTGTTAAACTTAGTTCTATTTGGCTTTTACGAATTTGCGTACATGAATATGCCTGAAAAATTTACATTTTTTAGTTGTATAATAGATTTTCTCATTCTGTTATGTCACTTTTTTTCTTTGAAGCTCAAAAAAGTTATCTTCTGATGAATGATTTTTGTAACATGTGATTCTACAAACTGAAGAGGTCTATTTCCAACCTTTAGAAGGGTATAGAAAAATAACTTAGTGATATGAAATATTATAAAATTTATTCTCATTTGTCAGAAGAGTTATTTGTTTTTCACTCATGTTCTGGTTAGCATGCATAATGTTGTTTTATAGGAGCCAAGGTCCTCTTTGATAGAGAAGAGAAAAAATAAGGTGAATATGGAAATAAAAATAATGAGAGGAAATAAGTGAAAAATAAAATAGAAATTAAAGCTGTTTGGTTGAAGAGAAATAAGAAAGATATGAAAAGAGAGATAGAAATTATTCAAAATAGTGAGAAATGGTATAGTGGGTCCATCTATTTTAAAACTCTTTGTACTCTCTTTCACACTAATCAACACAAATTAATTTCATCCTTTCTCCCTCTTCCGTTTCTTCTCAACTGAACAGAGCATAAAGGATGAGTGAACTGTAAAGATCGCCATATAAACGTTTTTCCTAAAATATTATTTAATAATTTTAAGGAGGATAAGCAGAATAAATGCATTTTCACACTGCCAATTGGCAAGTAACCTGGACATTGAATATTTCAGTTTATTTTCACATGCTTTGACGTTTACACATGCCTCAAAATTTTCTATAATATTATCAATTTTTGTCCATTAATCACTTGATTAAGTGAGAACTTTCTGTTGAACTGTTTGCTTTTCGTTGGACTTAAATTTGAAGAATAGATTCCTTTTCTCGTGACATGTTTTGTGATATGCTTTGAGAAAATTATATATTTTGTTTCAATTCATTTTAGGTGACATTAATTTCATGTGCATTTTGTTTTCCATTATGCAGTGGCAGAACTTTCTGACAACGTTTTCCTTCTGGAGGAATGCCCTCACGATTGGCTGTTTCCTCAATGTTCTGCTGTGGTTAGTTTGAATTTATCTTTTCTTGTGGGTTTTTTCACTTTGATTCTTTATTTCACAATTCAAATTTTAGCTGCGATAAGTTCTTCGAAGAGAAAACTGAGACAAAGAGAGGGGGAATGAGGGAAAGCGTTGCTGGAAAATATTTTGGCATGCTATTAACTAGAAGATATGTTGGCACAAATTTGCAGGTGCATCATGGTGGAGCTGGAACCACGGCTACAGGATTAAAAGCTGGGGTAATCAATGTTCAATAGTATCTTCTTAGATATTTTTCTTTTCCATAATCCAAGGATTTTTTCGAATGTCTTAGAATTTAATGGCAACATAATTATGGTACTTTTAAAATTAAAAAAAAAAAACAGTTTTTTCTTCACTTTATTGTTTTTGTTTTAATATGAATACCATACTTGCAGTGTCCAACAACCATAGTTCCATTCTTTGGAGATCAATTCTTTTGGGGAGAGAGAATATATCAGAAAGAATTGGGACCCGCTCCAATCCCAATATCTCAGCTCAACGTTGAGAATTTATCAAATGCCATTAGATTCATGCTCCAGCCAGAGGTGAAATTAAATTCTTTTCATCCCTCTTTTGTACTTCCAAAGAGCAAGGATTTTAAAAATAAAAATTCTATTCCCATTTCTTTGTTTCGTCCAGCATATTCAATAAACATAATATAATACTAGTGCTGTTCAAGCAAAATCATGGGGTCATGGTTTATCTAATAATATTGATAGTTAGTGGATAATAAATGTTCAGGTGAAGTCTCGAGCAATGGAAATTGCTAAGTTGATTGAGAATGAAGATGGTGTTGCTGCTGCGGTTGATGCATTCCATCGTCATCTGCCCGATGAGTTGCCGCTGCCAACTCCATCTCTGGTGGAGGATGAAGACTTGAATCCTTTGCAGTGGTTTTTTCTCCAAATTGGAAGGTTCTGTTGTGCTCCTTGTGGTGGTGTGTAGCTTTTGTGCAGTGATTGCGTTTTCGTTTTCATTGATTCATTATAGATTTACATTTTGTAGGCTGCATAGCGTTTTGCTTTTTAGTATTCCATTCATTTTGTAAAGTCTCTACTCTGAGGGCGTGCTAACAGTTAGTATTCATGTATTATGTATATTTGATGTATATCAACACCCCCAAGGTATAGGTTTTGTCAATAGTGATAGATAAGGGATATTAAGAGCTGGGTAACATCATTCATGGTTGATCCAAATAGTATGTTTCCAAATTTGATAGTTCATAATAATATCATGCAGGAATTTTGTGTAGGTTGCCTTCATTTTTTTTTCTCCAGGTAATTTATTTTTGGCTTTTAAAAGGTGGGAGATGTAAATATTTTCTGTTGTATAGATGTTCTCATTACTGATCCTAATATTAGGGTAATGACAAAAGAATAAAGTGACTGAACCTGTTTTTTTCCCCAACTTCCAGGATTTTGACTAGGTAGTTGCTATAATGCTAACCGTCTTTTTCTGCTTTTTACCTTTGCTGTACGTTATCGTTGCTGTCAGTTTGGTTTTCGGTGAGGGAACGGTAATGGCTTAAGGAATCTTTGATGCTTAATTAGTTTCCATGCAAACTAAGGGAATAATTGATTGTATTAGCTTGACTTTCTTAATTATCTATTTCTTTTAATTTATCCTCTTTTATTCCTAAATTTTAGTAGATTTTTTTGTAGCATTTTAGTTTTTTTTAAGAAATTAATAGTTAAATATATCAATATTTAACTTATTCACTGTAAATCTAAAATATAATTTATATATTTAAAGATTTTATTATGAATTTTAGTTATGCTATATTTAGATATTAAAAAAAAATTGTTATTAGTTTTAACTTAATTAAATTAAAAATTTAGATCATGCAGTAAATGAAATAAAACACTAATATTGAGTAAAATAATAATAATTCATTTATTTATAATGTTTTCTAAATAGTTTAGTTTAGGAGGTGCGTCATTAAAAAGAATAATTATTTAGGACTATAAAGTAGAGAAAGCATATTTCTTATATTTAGTTTAATTGTAAAAGTTTTACGTTTCCGGTAAATGATATTGTCTGTGATGTTCCATTTTCTATAAAATTATTTCCAACAGAAGTTAAAAATCAACTTCTTTTCAAATTAAAACAACTCTTGGTTGATTTTAGTCATTCTTAGGACTGTAGGAAGTATTATTCTCGCAATTAATTACTTTCAAATATAAAAAACTTTACTCATACCAAACATTCCTTAAAATTTTTTGCTGATAAAAAAAAAAAACCCTTATAATTTTCTTAGACTCTATTAAATTATCTTACCATTTTAGTTTACAAATAATTCTACATATTTATCTGAACATGTCCAAATTATCCCAATACACCGTAAAATACTATTAACCAAATAATTGAGTTGTTTTCATTATTCTTGATAAACATTTATGGGAAAATAAAAGAAAGTGAATTTTTTTATAAAGTAAAATTAACTTATGTACGCCATTTTCTTAAGCTCTCATTTTTAAAAGTTGAAGTGTATAAATTAATTTAAATTCATGAAAAAAAAAAAAACTTGACTTGTTTCTATGTATTTAATTAACTGTTTACTTGTCCAATATTTTGTGCTAAGAAACAAATGATCTAAACTACCACTAATTAAAACATGTCAAGAAAAGTTAAATTCTCTCTTTCAATTTATGGAATCATTAAAATTGTATTGAACTAAGGCAAGAGAGACCTAATGTGCATTTTGCAATTTTATTGGATATATAACACTCTTTAGAATTCACTTGTAAGGATTTTGACGCTTAAGTTAACAAGGTCTGAATCCACGAGTGAAAGAGGAAAAGAGAGAGATAATATTCGTTATATATATATATATATATTACTTTTCATCTTGTAATTGGATATAAGTTCATTTTCCTAATATTATAGATAAATTTGTTAATATATTAGACACAAGTATTTTATTTTAATTACGTTTAATTTATAGTTTAAAATTATTTTAAAAGTTTAAACAAAACGTGAAAAACTAAAAACACGTTTTTAAAATATTATATTCTATTATGAAAATAAGTGTAACTAAGAATTTTTGGATGTGGTTGATGTTATTAATGTTGGTTGTTGACCTATATTTTTGAGCCATATGAAAACAGGAGAGTTATTGTTGTTGTGGATTATCTTCGAAATTAGCAACCCCTGTGTATTTCAAACACTCCTTCCTTCCCTGCACTAATCATATTTTTCTTTATGATTTATCAAATTACACATGCACATTTTTAATTTAAATAGTAAAGCGTGATTCATCAATAATTCGATACCTAGTTAACAATGTTCCAATAACCTGATACAAACGTAATAAATATTTTGGTTATTTTAAAAGTAAAATTTTAGTAATTTTTATATTTTTAAATAGCAACTTCCCCTGAAAGACTACCGCAGCTCAATTCTACTCTTCCGTCAGTCTTCACTTCCACTCATTCTCCGATTCCTCACTTTCACTCGCAGTCCATGCGGTGGCCGGCGAAGAACGCCGGCCTGGCCATAGCCGCCATGTCCTACATCGCCGTCGACTACCTACGTCACCTGTCCCCGACGTGGCACTCTCGGCTGCAACCGGCGCTGTGGTCCCTCCTCGCCCTCGCCGCTGTGACCCGCGTCCCCTCCTACCGTCACTGGTCTGCGGAGTTCCGTTCGGCGATTCCGTTCATCGCCTCCATGCTCTTCATGCTCTCCGCGCTTCTCTTTGAAGCCCTCTCCGTCCGCTCCGTCACTGCCGTCCTCGGCCTCGACTGGCACCGGTAGCTGTCTCTCTCTCGTTCTTTCTTGTGTTCATTGCAAAGCATAGATCAACACTGTTTCTTATCTCGTGATTCTGTATTGATCTTGATTAGATTTTGGAGAGTGGATCTGGTTTAGGAGTTAGGTGCAGATTTATATTTAGTAACTTTTTAGATTCAACGGCTTTTGGATGCTTCCTGTAATATCGCTTTGCCTAAAATAAGATAACTTGTATTAATGTCTCTGTGACACTTATTAATAATAACTAAAAATTATTAGTGCTGATTTCAGTTCCTAATTAATTTAATTAACGAATTTCTGATTTTATCATTTTCGATAAAAGTTTAACTGTAAGATTGAAAACGTTATAAAGAATATTTCAGAGAATCTCTTACTAACACAAGTAGCAAGAAGTAACATGAGTGCATTAAACAAGATCACTGGCATTGATGATTTCAATTTGAAAATCACAACATTAACAACCGGCTATAAGGTTTTGAGTAGTTCTCCGTTAACATAAATCACAATAAAAGATAAGCCAGGTGTGGTAGAGATTGTGTCATCGTTATTTTTATATGAACTTAACTTCAACCGATTGTTGTGATTTCTATTTGAAAATAAAATGCTTTTTGTTTTTTTTTGACAGGAATACAGCTCCTCTTCCAGATACGGGTCAATGGTTTCTCTTGGCATTAAATGAGAAACTTCCCGGTCCAATTGTTGAGATATTAAGAGCTCGAATCATTGGACTGCACCATTTCTTGATGTTGTTTATGATGCTGGCGTTCTCTGTGCTATTTGATTCTGTGAAAGCTCCGGGCCTGGGATTAGGTGCTAGATATATGTTTACCATGGGAGTTGGCCGCCTTCTTCGTGCCATAACTTTTGCATCTACAATTTTGCCATCAGCCCGTCCTTGGTGTGCTGGTTCTCGGTTCAGAGTTCCGGCATACCCTCATCCTTGGGCCCAGAAGTATTATGTTCCCTATGCTACAGATCATGATGCTATCAGCCGGGTGATAAAGCTAGATACAGCTTATGGTATGTAGGATATTATTTTTGCTGGATTCTAGCAACTGCTTTTAACTTACAAAGTTATGTTCTCATACCATTTACTGATTCTAGTAATGTTTAAAAATTTACAACACTTGTGATTCTGATTAAAGATTCTCTTCCTTTATTTTTCATGAACTTCATTGGCTAGAAACATCAACTTTGAATTGAACCTGAAAATTATTAGGTTTTGGACCCTGGAATTATTTGCTGCCATGTGGAGCTTCTTTGGACATGTGTTGTACTTATATGAATTAGATTTTATTATTTCATGTATCATCTGCAAATATAGCTTTTAATCTCAGCTGGATAATATGTCTGTCATCAATACCGTGCTCTCTGTCTACATGAACCATTCATCTTTAGAGACATTTTGCTTGGATGAGAAGGTCTTCCAAATTAACGTACTTTTTTTTTTAGTTGACATTGGAAAACCAGTTGGTGACTACCGGCCAGATTGGGGTTCAATGAGCTTTCTGATTGATTTTTTGCGACCCACTGTGTCCGAAGGACCTTCATGGTACAGTCTGTTAAAGAAAGCTGGAGGTGGCTGTAATGACCTCCTATACAGTGGCCACATGCTTGTTGCCGTACTCACAGCCATGGCTTGGACAGTATGATTCGAATTAATTCCAAGACTGCCTTGTGTTTTCATCTTTTGATTTTTTTGGCAGAAGCTTACCTTTCGAATTTTCTTTCTATACTATAATAACTGCAGGAAGCATATGGAGGCTTCAGTTCTGCTCTTGTATGGCTTCTTTTGTTGCATAGTGCCCAAAGAGAAATACGAGAACGTCATCATTACACTGTAGACTGCATTGTAGCCATCTACGTGGGGATCCTCTTGTGGAAGATGACAGGTTTTATTTGGTCAAGCAATAGGAGTCTGACCAGGCTGGAGACGATTCAAAGCAGACTAATCCAAGCTTCAAAAGACTCGGACATTGACAAAGTGAGGGAGCTTCTCAAAGAGATTGAGGTAAGCAGTGAAGAAAGCAAGGATCCGACTGGAATTAAATATGATCGGTTGTTTCCTATTGCCACCGTTGTCCTTGCACTCACCGTTGTTGTTCTGGCTTTAACAATGACAACTGATGGATGATCTTCTGGCGATCCACGTGTTTAGAATGCCACACACGGTTTTAAACTTGCAAGTATTCTGGTATTAGTTTTGGAGTCATACAATATGTACACGTAATGAGGCTACCCGCAAATACCTCTGAAGTGAGGATTTAGTTTTCGGTATCATGGACTTTTCTTGGTCATTGTCATCCTCTTGTACCACTAGACATGTAATTTTTCTTGTTTGACTGTATTGTATCATCATAAAGAATTGACAACTCACCATGGATGGAAATCAGAATTGCCACGTTTCATTTGCAAGATGAGTCTTGATTTACTTTGTTTGGGAAGAATGAGGAAGATAGAATGGGTTAGACTTCTATAGTCTTTTCATGTAATTCTTGTACTAAGTGCAAATCATCCTTATCCCACAATTCCTCCATCTCCCTTTTACACTTCTTATTGCGGCTATGTATTGTCTTCTGGCTTGTACTCTACATCCCTTGATTTTATTTTATTTTTATCATTTTTTTAATCTTGATTCACAGATCTTCATGGGATCCCCTAGGTCAACTTTCATTGACCACATTTCGGAAATCAGGCTCCAGCAACCATGCATTCTCAAACTTAAATGCTCTCTTAGTATTTCTATGTTGCTTTTCAGGTAAAGTGAGAAAATTAGGACTAAGGGATTACCGTTGCTTGCAAACTCCTTAAAACATGTCACATTTATTACCATGAAATTACCCTCTTTTTCTTTCAATAAATTAATACTGAGTGAAATGCATTAATGTCATCTTAACTTGTTAGTTATATCTTTGTGTAAATGCGACCAAGCAATCAATGACGAATACAAAACTCGAATTAATAATACTAAAATTTGAAAATAAAATATCCAACATAACCTTGGAAAAGCTGACATTCAAAACACATTGTTGAAAATATCCAATATATTAAAAATAAATTATAAGCAACATTATCATCTTTGTTTAAAATGTAATTATAAAGTCATGAAACATGCAAAATATTTTTTTAAATGAAAGTAACATTAAAAGTAAATTATTGTAAGATAAAAAAAATATGAACAAAATTTTCTACCAACGCAATCAAAGTCATTTTGATTTAAAATACTGCCTTGGTTTGACAATGTCACCGGAAAATGTTTTTTATTATTTAATCAATGGTAAGATTTATAAAAAAAGAGGGGAAATTGAAAAGAGAGTTGGGATTGGGAGAGGTGGAGTGAGGGTAAAGCAGCAGGTTGGGTTGGACCTGGGAGAGTCGGTTTGTTCCTTCGATTTGTTTTCTTTAGATATTTTCCTTCTTTTTTTCTTTTTTTTTCTGTCGTTTCATTGCAAACGGATACTTTAGTATCCAAACACACCTCATCTACATTTTCTCTTCCGCAGCACAATCAAAACACGTGCATCTCGTTTCGTAGTCATGGCAGTTTCCGTTTCTGCATCCTCCGCGATTTCTTCTTTGAGTTCCGAACGTTCTACGCGCTTGCCGCCCTCCTTTGCCTCCGCATCTTCTTCCGCCAAACAATCCTCGCTGCAATTCCCCTCGCGCACGCGCCTTCTTCGGATTACTACACCACGCGCTCCTACTTCCCCTCGCCCACGATTCCTTCCTCAGGTAACCTAAACCACGCTGTCTGCTTTCATTTTTCATTGCAGTTGTACGTAGATTCACCAGTTTCTCCATAGTTCAGTAAATCTAGGAACACGACTGATTATTATATTATTATCACTATTATTTACATTTGTCGTCCTTAAATATGTATTTAACCGCGAAATTAGTCGCTGAATGAATGCGTGTTCCAGTAGTCAAATTAATTCTCAAATTTGTGACGTGAAAAATAAATTGAAAGAACAAGTGCAGACTCAAGGACCCTGGATATTAATTTGACTATTTAACTTTGTTAAACTGTTCAACATTGTTAGCCAATTATGGCTTATAAGTGTTTTGGTGTATTGTTGTGTGTAGGTTCAAGCTAAGAAACAAACATTTAACTCGTTTGACGATTTGCTTGCGAATTCTGAAAAGCCTGTATTGGTTGACTTCTATGCAACCTGGTATGTTTCTCCCTCTGTTTGCTCTTTACTCTGTATTTGCTCGCAGGGTGTTATGTCGGTTTTTGTTAACTGGTGTTTTTTGAGGTTGCAACTGTTTTCTTAACTTGTTATATGATAGCAACTAATGAGTGACCCAAGACCTGGTTTGCAGGTGTGGTCCTTGTCAATTCATGGTTCCCATACTCAATGAAGTAAGCACTCGGCTTAAGGATAAGATACAGGTGGTGAAGATTGATACTGAGAAGTATCCTAGCATTGCTGACAAATACAGAATTGAGGCGTTGCCAACTTTCATCATGTTTAAGGACGGAGAACCTTATGATCGTTTTTTAAGTAAATTTTTTTTTTTTTTCATTTGAGTTATGTTTTCCTTGCACCTGGTGGTTAATCGTGTCTATGTGACACTTCATAATATGTGGAAGCTTCTGGTTCTGCTTCTGCGATGACTCCTCGCACTGAGACTTGGCCTAAAATGGCATGACATGGCATTAAAATTTGAATTGTGAAACTGAATTTCTTGTTTCTTTTTGTAAGTATATTTGCATCAGCAATGTTGCTATGTTCTGAGATATAGTAAACGTAGAATTAACAATGCCACTGAACTTCTTTGGTTTTGTTGGGAATTTGAAATTGTAATGTGAAGAATCCAAACCATCATAGTACTGCATTTGATTACTAAGCCAGCTAATGAAAGAAGTAGCTATTTTTTGCCCTCTTATTGGGCACTGCCTGAAGTTAGCTCTTATGCACAACAACTTGTAGACGACCTTCATCTAAAGGAATAATCTAGTTCCGAATTTTGATTAAAACTTTGACGTTGGCCCATTCACCTTTATTTTCCCCTAGGCTTGTTAACTTTGACATAAGGGAAACAAATTTGGTTTAGTTATAATGAAAGAGCCTAATTGCTAGTTTAGTACATCCATTCAAGAATGTTTAAAATAGTCTTCTGTCTGCAGTCAATACAACGAGTCTCATGAACATTCAAATGCTTTCCCCCATCATATTTGTGTGAAGGTACATATAGCTTGAAATGATATGGTCTGGAGCTTGTCTGTTCACAGCCTTTTCTTTGGTGTTCTTGAAATTTGTTTCTTATCTGGTAGAGACTAGACAGATTTTCTTGAGCTGAATCTGTTATTTACCTATGAAGTTTTGTTATGAAGTTACATAGACATCTGCTTATTTGACAAAACAAAATAAAACAAAGGGTGTTCTCTGTTATCTCTATATTCCAAACAACCATCTTCACCTTCTAAGCAAGAAAATTTTTTGGTCTTGATGACTTCCAGGAGGGAGCATTGACTGCAGATCAGCTTATTGAACGCATAGAAGCCGGTCTGAAGGTTGAACAATAACCCTAGTAAGTCTTTATTTTTACGCTGTGTATTATTGTATTAAATATGCTCAAGAACATCTCCCCAGTAATTCCTGTCCTCTAAAGTCCTTATTGTTTTAACTTTTTCGGCTTTGATGAAGACACAAAGAAGCTTGTCCATTGGAAATGTTGGATCACATACATGATGTGACCGACTTGAGGATCACTTGTTGATTCAACTTCGTTAGACATTTTTTAAAGTGATCACTAGTAAACCAAGTAAAGTTCGTGAGTTCCATTAATGAGTTATTTCTTGCCCCTTCTTTTGACTCTCCGTCCGCTCGATCTATATTTTATTTTCATTTTCTGAGGCTTAGAAACAGTGCAAGTGTACGGAGATTAAAGTTGGTCATTGTTTGCTCTCCACTGATTGAATTGCATGGGAAATGCTTCGTGCCCATTTGAATGAGATACACATCTTAAAATAATTTCATCAAAATGAATTTGATTAATCTTTAATCCGTCAATGTATTGGATGCCTTGCATTAGCATTTTGTTACTAATCAGTAAGTAATTTGAGCGGTGTGTGGTGTGCAGCACACGAGCCTTTCAGGGTCAATGTTTCTGACAGGAATAACAGTCAACCTCGGCAATTCTTGCAAGGTGTAAGACGGAAGAACAATTATGTCTTGCGAACTATCAAAAATCGCCAACTGTCAAAATTATTTTATTTCATAACACATTTCAACATAAAATTGAATTAAATTGTATAAAAGTTGACTTAAACTAAAAAGTCTCCAAATTAATCTGAAGTACGAAACAGTTCAAGCAAATTAAAAAAAATAGTACAGTTAACTACACTTTACATTTGCAGATTGAACTATCTTTTTAGTATAACTTGCAACGATCTACATTTTTAAATTGTTTATTTTTGTCTAGAAATTGAACTAAGTTAATTATTTAAATTTCCCTTTTACTAGTAGATGAGACAGAATTTGTCTTTTTCTTTTCAACTAAAATTTATATATGCATCACCAACCTTTTTTAGAATTATATCTCATGAACTAATAAATATTGAAGATTTAATACGAAGGGAAACAGGCCATTTTTCACTAGTATCTATTGGAATGCATTTTTGATAATTAATATTGAAAAAAATAACATACAAATTTTACTAATTTGATTTGATTTTAGTAATAAATAAGTTAATTGAAATTCACCCCAAAAAATCAATGACTTCAAGAACAAATGGTAAATAATTATGTAAACTTTTTTTTATTCTCATAATAGTTTAAGAATTTTTAAAATCGAACTAAAAATAGTTCAGTTTTGTTTTATTTTATTTTATTTGTATTTTAGTTTAGTCCAATCATCTCTTTTATTTCGGTCATGCCCTTAACATTGCACAAATGCTTCAACACTAAACTTTTAGACTTTAATATTCTAATTTGGAGTAGGTTGGATTAACTCCGGCAAAATATTATTTGGGTTAGTTATGCACTTTAAATTTCTTGAAAAGTATTCACAAAATTTTCTTACTATTTTTTATGTTTTATTCTTCTCAATAATTGGACATGCGTCTGAACTTAACGTGTTAGTTACCATTTCACTTACATGCAAGCAACCTTTATTTTTGGTTCACTTCATCATTAAATAATAATAAACCATTTGACGATAAAGAAAAAAAAAATATGAATCCTTTTCATTAGAACATTTTTAACTAATTGTACTAAATTCACTTTCATGAAATAATTTACCTACTATTTGTTACAGAATAATCTAAGAAGACATGGAATAATCAGTGAAGTAAAAAGATAAGAAAATACACCTTACTAACATTAAGAATAATTATAAAATACAAATCAATGACAAACTTATACAACTGACAAAATTCTTTGATTCCTGTGAAATATGTGAAAGGGTTTTATAACTAACTTCAACAAAAACATCATCATCCTTCGTTATTATCTTAATATACAATAGATATTAGTTATGTTTATGCTCACATACCAAATATCACTCAAGCACTATGTAGGCCTTGGGTAATCATACATTAATCTTGTTCAATATTAAGCCAAATTTTAACCGAAATCAACGTGGCGTCCCCTACAAATGGGACAACTGGGGACAAAAAAGAAGATTCATAAGGGAATAAAAAAAACAACCAACCCAATCACAATTAAAATTCAAATGCAGAAAAATCTAAATGCATTCTCAAAATAAAATTGTTATCTCTAACAAAATAATATATCCCATTGTTCAAAAAAACAGTAAGAAAAAGCGAACAAAGTGAGAGCTTTAAGCTCAGCGCTTCTTAGAGACACCAACAGTTTTACCCCTAAGACCCCAGTAGTGTCTCAACCCCCTATGGTTCCTGCATGCAAGAATAAATATCAATCTAGGACCATAATCATGGGTTGGGCTTCATAATGGACCTGATCCGCCCAACGTAATTGAAGCCTTTTTATGTATTTGGGCCTAATGTTCGGGAGTCCTATTATTGGGCTTGGGTTTGGACCCTTCATGTCGGCAATGTTGTGACGCAATAATTGTTATTGATTTCGGTATCTCACTTAACATTAATGTTTATTTCTATTTAATTACATTAGACACGTGGTTGATAATAAGCACACAATGTAAGGAATATCCATATCCTCATAAAACAAAAAGTAGCAAGGGACCATCTCTACCATATTTAAATTTGTAGTTTCATTGGGAAAAATATTATAATGTACGTATGAATTGGTTTTAAATCTCAGTACTATTACATATTCAAACTTAATTTGAAAAGTTGAATAAGGATATCTCTAAATAACTCAATTAGACGGACATTTTGTAAACATATCTGGAAAAATATAATAGAAAAGAAAATTACAATTTTACAAATTAAAATAATTTATAATATAAATTAATTTTCGAAATTTCTTCCATATAATTTTTTAAAAACAATATTCGTAATTGCGTATAAGTTTGTATTAACTTACAAAAAATAAATTTATTTATTCCTTCTATTTTTTTTTTATAAAAAAGACTGAAGAAATTCGTTTCAATATACCATAAATCTTAAATATAAAAAAATAAAATTACTCTAACAAAATCAAGTTGAGGTTAGACAAGTATTCCAGAATTTAGGTTTTAATAAAAACCAAAATATTTTATGTTTATATAGCATAGAATATTAAATTACAAGTAAAAAAATTATTTATATAAAATAAAATAAAAAGTATAGTATATTATGAATGAAAAAAAGTAAATAAATACCGTATTTAATGAATGTATTGTGAACATAGTTCGAAAAAATTGTTTATAAATATGAAGTTGGTTTTCTCTTAAATAAATTAAATTTTGAACGAAATAGAGAAAGAACATAATTCGTTTTTCCCATTAATAGTTTTTCTTTAAAAATCACTCGACCCTCTGTAGTTCAATTCGAAATGAACTTCGAATTTTCCAATTAAGCAAAACTCAAACCAACAAAATTATTATACTTTTGTAATAAAATAAAATCATAGATAAAAACAAAACATAATTTATGAACAATGCATGTGATCCCTAAATAATCTGCTATTCAAATCTCATGAAGTTACGTCACGAGAATCCAACCACTAACATAATCCCCTATTTTTATTTATTTATTTATTTATATTACTCCGTGTTGTATACGTGGCAGCAGCACGTGGCTCTATTTTGACCCACAATCTTTAATCTTCCCAAATTAAAGTCCTAAATTCAATCAGTTAATTCAACTGTCACAACAGTGTCCCATATATGCCCAATACGTGTAAGGCTGAATATGCCACCCAAGTTTCCTTCAATTCAAATCCTTCTCTTCAAACCAAATTATCAATTTTATTTTATTTCATTCTACAACTATTTCCACAGTTTTTGATTCATAAATAGTTCTTTATTCTTACTAAGTGGAAATTTTTTTAATTAATCTAGTGCTTTACTATCATTGTTTTGCTCAATGTATTCAGTATTTTAGATAGTTGCTCTTAAATTATGGTTTTCCTTTATAACACCATTAAATTGCATAATCACATGTATAATCTGTTAAAATCAGTTATTCTTACCTGCTGAAACCAAAATTAAATTATTTTCTGATTTCTAATTAACTAAGATATTAATAGCACAAGTGTGAGGTCACAAATAAGTTGTGTGGTTTCGTGTGACAAATGGTTACCTATGTTTGATGTGCTATTTTCTTTTATGCTTTTTGTGAGATTTGATCTATAGACAACCTTTATATTATATCAATCTTAAAGTCTTGTTGGAAACAACAAATTATCTACCTGTGTATATAGACAATTTGTATGTCTTCACATGTAACTCGCTTATAGGTGTAAAGTTTAGTTCAATTTAAAATATAAAAAGTACATTATTTATCAATTATTATATAATAATTGATAATAATTATTTTTTATGATAATTATTTATTTTGAAATTGAAATTTAAGCATAACTAAATTTAAATGTTAAATCTTAATTTAACCACAAAATCATTCTAAAAATATAAAGTTTTTAATCACCAAGATAAATTGTTTCTAACACACTTCACATTTAGGATATTCAAGATAAAAGTATACAAAGTCTATAGCCATAACAAATTTTGTTGAGATAGGTTTTTAGTGTTCTAATATCATTTGAAAAAGTTTAAATTTAATTTATACTTATAAAATTAATTTAATAAGATGAGATTTATATTATTATTATTATTATTATTATTATTATTATTATTATTATTATTAATAAGATCGTATCTCTCTGATAAGATGTGAGATATTTAAAGGAACATTTAAGTTTTTTTATGGATGGATGATATATTTTTCTTACACTAGTCATTCATCAAATTTTTTTTTACAACAACAACATATTAACTTAATTTATGTTTTTTTTTTATAGTTATTTTTTTGTGTGAGAAAGAATATGCTTAAACACATGAAATGGAATGTCCTTTGTTGCCGACACAAACGAACAGTTCGTCAACTAACAACTGCCATTCAAAGGGTCCCATATCATGCCAACCCAATCTTATCCACTTCAATTATCTTTCTTTTATTTATTATTTTCTATTATTTTCCAACACAATAATTAACATCTTTTGTTCTAATTATTTTTTCTCTGCAAGGTGTAACTCACTCACCTTATTTTAACACTACGTGTATTTAACATGTATATGGGGTATTTTTATAAAAGAAAAATATAAGTAGACAACAAAAAATTAAATAAAATTAAATTCTTTAACTCTACAAGATTTTAAGATCGATTTCAATCCTTTGTTTCGTATTTTTTGCACTATTTGAATTTGGGTTTCAACCTTAACTTATTATCATCGACTTTTTTTTTTTTAATTCCGTATTTACCACCTTATGGGGGTTAAGTTAGGCATTGAAAAAAAATAAACAGATAGAGAAAAATAAAATATGAATCAAAACGTATAAAATGGTAAAAATAAAGATTGGTTGAGAAGAAGCATTTTTTTTTAAATTATTTAATTTATGATGTTAAAAAGATTATTTAATGTAAACATAAATAAATTATTATTATTATTATTATTACTATTATTATAAATATTATCAGTATTTTATTTTAATAATATATCATTGTTACTATCATATCTATTCTTATTTTTTAATTATTATTATATTACTACGTGGGATCTTTGAAAATTGGGGTAACGTGGATCAAATGCATTATGTCTGTGAACAGGGTTGAAAGGCCCTTCCCTCCTGCTTGTTTTCATTCACATGCTGAAAGTATGAAGATTAAAAAAGAGAATAAAAAAACACTTTCCATGCACAGAAAAAAATAAAAAAAAATATATATATATATATATACACTGAATTGTCAAATACAAGTAAGTTTTAATTATCTCTACTTTATTTAGTAATATTTTCGCCGGGATTACCTTGATTTTAATTAATGTTTGACCTTTACTTATACCATCATAACTTGTACTCTTTATTTTGGTATAAGGATATTTTAATGTAGCTAATTGACTTTCTTATGTGTGTGAAGTTTTTTTTGTTACAAATAATAAGAGGCAATATTATATATCAGAGTCTAGAATTAAATTATTATATAAAATATATTTACTAGTATAATTAAACTTTAATAGCCAACAATTGATTGGTTTAAATAAAATTATCTGATTTCCTAAGAAAAGTTTGAATCCAAATTTTATGTAGGAAATAAAAACGGTGAGAGAAGATATTACTAGAGTGACCAATCATAATTTTTAATAAGAACTAATCATTGATAATTAGTAAGCATTTTATATTACAATTTTAAAAAATAAATTTAACAGAAACTACATATAATTTTAATTTTAATATACAACCTTTATACATTTCGTGCATTCCATTAAATGAGATGTTTTACATGTCTCCATTTATACGAAAGTATACGAGTAGTGTATAACTCAATAATTTATTCACGTTCAATTACATGAGACTTTTTTTTATAATTACTATATTATCCTTGAATTTTATTATTTTTTTAATAACGTATTTATTGTTTTTGGTCAAAAATAAAATTATTGAAAAAAAATACATTTAAAATTCCATTATTACTACCAATTAAACAATAATCATATCTATTATTTATTAACGTAACCAGTAATGTGAACGAGTTAATCGGATGTGACATTACCATCAATGCCCATCAAACACTGAGCACAAGAGGTTAATACACGAAAATATCATAAACAATGTATTTTTGTTTTGTTTTCCACTTAATCTTGTGAACAAATTATGCAGTGTGGACTCATCCCATTTTATAAAAACCGTGCTTATTTTTGTCTTTGTCTTCAAAAAGGAGTATCATTATAAATAAAGAAAAAGTTCACTGTCTTTCTTCCAATTTGATATATTTTTCGCGTTCCAATACGACAACTCCAAACAAGTAATTAAAAAAAAAAAAAAGTGGAAGGAGAAATTCTAATAAAAATAGTTAGTTAAATGTTCGAACAAAAATTAACCATATATCGATCAAACTAATATATTTGATATTAATAAGATATTTACTAAAGAAATATAAAGTCATAATAATCTGACTTTACCTAAAAGTGCTTAAAAAATAAAAATATTTATAAAAATATAGTTTGTTTCAGTTTAAAAGTGTGAGATTTTTATTTTTTTTTGTTAAATAATGATAGAGTAAGATTCAGAATATTTGCTAGTTAAAGAAGATAATTTAATGCCCTACCAGAAAAGTAGGAACTTAAGAATCATGAAAGAAGTTACATGGTGATCACCACTTTATAAATACCTAACTACTCCTTCCAACTATCACATCCCACCTTACTTCAACTCATTTCCCTACTCACACTTCTACCTTCTTCTCCTTCCATTAACTATCCCCAACAACCACCATGGCCGAAGAGAAGCTCCACCACCACCACCTCTTCCACCACCACAAGGACGAGGAGACTAAGCCCGTACAAACCGAGACTGGTTACGACAACCCATCGTACAAGTCTTCTGGTGCTGCTGAATATGAAACTGGTTTCAACAAAACGTCATTTTCCAGTGACGACCCTTCTGGTGGAGACTACGAAGGGCGCAGAAAAACAGGTTATTCTGCCATTGATGAGTCTTCTGGTGGCTATGGCACTGGCGGTGGATACTCTGACACCACTGATGGTGGCTACACCAAAACAAGTGCTGGTGGGGGCTATGGCGTCGGTGGTGGTGCGTACTCTGACACCGCTGACGATGGCTACGGCAGGAAAAGTGGTGGCGGTTACAAGGATGATAACTATGAACGTGATGATGAGGTTGACTACAAGAAGGAGGAGAAGCACCACAAGCATCTTGAGCACCTTGGTGAGTTAGGTGCTGCAGCTGCTGGTGCTTACGCCTTGGTAAATAACTTTCTTTACCATTCATACATGCATATTATGTAATATTATTCACTATAATGTTTTCTTCTCTTTCATCTCATTTACTTTATCTTTGTTTCTTACTTACTATACGTGAAATATGGTTTGTTTGAGTGGTGATTTTCAATTTTGACCTTATATGTATATGGTTTGGAAGGAAACATAAAATGATAACTGAAGTTTGATATGTGCATATAAATACAGCATGAGAAGCACAAGGCAGAGAAGGATCCAGAGCACGCACACAAGCACAAGATAGAAGAGGAGGTTGCAGCAGCAGCTGCAGTGGGAGCTGGTGGATTTGCCTTTCATGAGCATCATGAGAAAAAGGAAGCAAAGGAACAGGATGAGGAAACTCATTCAGAGAAGCGCCACTTCTTCTGATGCACCAAAACCAAACCTTTATAATTATGCAACCAATAAGACCATATATATTCCATCTACTTCCCTATATGTTTTTCGCTTTACTTATGTTTCTGTGTCTCTAAGTTACATATCTTCCACTTTATTTTGGGAGTGAATGGGTCCTGTGAACAATATATATTTCCTTCATATGTGTATGTAGTCTTCAGAGTTGAGTACATATATATAATTATATAAATATTGTGAAACGGTTTGAGATCCATAGATGACTTTTTTTTTTTTTTTTTTGAGTATATGATGTGTGTGTGTGTATATAATAGAAAAGAATGAGAAAGATAAAAAGAAACGAATAATAAGAATTGTTATTTTATTCAGTAAGTTCATCATGATTCACTTATTTTAAAAGTTGATTCAATAATTGTAATGTTTCATTGATAATCATTTGAGATATGCATAAAATAATTAAAAATGAATGTCTGTCAAGGAGATATAATCCATTGACAATTCAATTTCTTAAACATTTCTGCCAAAGTTTGATTCTGGAAATGGAAAAAATATATTTTATTTTGATATCTCTTTTATTTGAAAATTAAATGGACAAGACACACAATTAGAAATTTACTTTCTGATTTTATTTTATTTTTGACTTTACACAAGATTGCAATCACTGCATTAAATTTTAAGGGGTAACTGTGAGTAAGTGGTTACCGACAGAAGTAAGCATAAAAAAAATCTCACTCATAGAATCACAACCACACATGTAAATATCAATGATGCCAAAATTCAAAGAGGATTCAATTAAAGTGGGAAGAGGGCAACAAATGGGCCAGCATGATTGAATAAATAGCACAAAGGTGTTGGTTTTATGACAAATTATATTTGAAAGTTTAATTTTGAAAGAAAAGTAAAAGAATATCAATACGAAATTTTGGAGGTCCATCACACAGTCCTTTCTCCCTCATTTTTTGGCACAAACAAACTCTCACAACACCACAGATCTCATACTTTTGTCTTTTCTCAAACCACACTCACGGGTACATTCATCCAACTTCTTCTTAAACAATTTTAAATAAAAAATAAAAATTAAATTATTTCATAAGTTAAACTTAATTTATGCATAAATAATTATTAAAAATATTTACATATTCATTGTTCCATCAGCTCAACTTAGTCTCAAATCAAATTAATGAGTTGGTTTAAGTTATAAAATAAAACCAATTTGAAAAGTTGATAAATCTGAATATTTTGCTTTTAAATTGGTCATCATTTAGTTCCTACTTTTCTGGATGAATCCAATCATACATTTAATCTCATTCAACCTTTTGAGTGTATTTTATCTAGCTAAAAGATAAATTGACATCCAGCCAAATGTTAATATCCATCTAATACCTTCATTACAAGTGTTACCATCATAGAATAAATTGACTACACCACATATCATATTTAGATTTTTCAGTGATGAATATCTTTAAAACTTATCTTAAGATTAAGATGTATTTTTTTATAAAAACGCTCAAGATATTATAATGATAAGGGTTCATATCTTAAACTTGTTTTTACTACAGAAATATTTGCTATGAGATCAATAAAAAAATTATTTAAAACCTTGAGCTAAAATCTATTAATAAAGTAAAATTCGAATGAGATATTACCGGATCTTATATCCTACATGTCGTTAAAATACTTACTAAAAAGTAATATAAGATTTTAAAATAAGATATTTTACTAAAGATAACCTACCAGCTTTCATCTTTAATTCTAACTACTCTTCATATTAAAACCAGACTGATGAGTTTAAATAGCTGCATTAAGAATTTATTTAGTGTTCTTTTATAACAATTATTATTTTACCTTTCATTTTATTGTTCTTTTATAAATACAAAAAATTATATTTATAATAGTCATATTACTTCTAAAAATGTTAAATAGTTAGAAAAGTTGTTAAAACTTCATTTTTTATTTAAAAAAAGCACTCTAGGTCATGCTTCATTGATAACTAATATCCAAGTATTAATTAATCAACTCATCTACCATTCTAATCTTACATCTTATGAAAAATTTCCTATCTTGGCTGGGACACATACTAGAGAGGTTCGTACTTTTCTTAATTTCAAAATTTACCTTGATAAAAAGACAAAAAAATATGTCTATAATAAAAATTAAGATTTTCAAAATATGAACGAAAGTCATTTAAAATTAGTTTTGACTTGTGAATTTTACTATTATTTAAAATTAATTTTAATTTTTAAATTTTACATTCCAAAAATTTTAACAAATAAATTTTAGATTTCCAAAATTCAAAATTCAGAAGTCAAAATCAATTTTAAATAATTTTTAAATTTTATAATTCGAAAATAATGTGAAATTAGTTTTAACTTCCAAATTCTAGACTTTGAAAGTTAGATATTCATTTTTTTAGAAGAAAGATAATTTTATCTTTTCATCTATCTTATGAAAGTGCGGCCTGATATAATGGAGGTGTACGAAGAAGGGACAAATTCTTCCTCCACTCTCATACCCTCTTCCTGCACTCCCATATAATTTTTTTATTTCATAGTTGCCCTTCATAAAATTACATAAATACCCCTATCTTAATAAAACCCCTCCCCTTCCCAACTGGATGACCAGGCCATCCGGTTTACAGTTTTTTGAAATTGTGAACCGGATGAGGAGTGCATCCGGTTCTTATTTTTTTAAAAAAATTCAAACCGGACGACCTCATCCGGTTCTCAACCCAGCAGATCGAAAAATCTTCCGTTCGTTATTCAAAATCTTTCAATTAATCCTTCATAGAAGCATTAGGTAATCAATTTGTGATGTTTATTAGCAATTAGTAGGTGATATTGATGATTAGAGTAGTTAATTTGGAATTTGAGGGGCTGTCGACAACGAATTTGAGGATTTTCCGATCTGCTGGGTTGAGAACCGGATGAGGTCGTCCGGTTTGTATTTTTTTTAAAAATGAGAACCGGATGCACCTCCGTCCGGTTCACAATTTCAAAAAATAATAAAGGTATTTATGTAATTTCATGAAGGACAGTCGTGGAATAAAAAAATTATATGAGAGTGCAAGAAGAGGATATGGGGGTGGAGGAAGAATTTGTCCGAAGAAGGCCTCCACATGCTAACAAAGGTAGCCAATCCATTTGGGATACGAGGCTTCATATACTTTGGCCCAATACAATTGCTGTAACACTGCATACTAATATTTATAGGACAACCATGCTTTCTAAGACTTTCATGTTACAAGTGTCCAAAAGCAATAGTAAAGTAACTCACCAACGTTATAGCAGCTTTGCCCATACATACTATATAGTGAAGAAATGAATATGTGCTTTACTTGCACAGTTTAGTTCTTTTTTGAGACAAAAAAATTTGAACATTTGAATTTTACAAGGTTCGGTTATTTTGAGGAAAAATCAAGGATCATGGAGGTTGAGTTGGGGCTGAAGATCACAAGAACCAAAGATGAAAACACTTCAGTTTCTGATTTTCAGTTTGCGAAAGACAGATCAGGACCTGTCTTCTTTTCTAAAGAAACTGATGCAAAGCTCATCCTCACTGCACATCTCAAAGGTTTCTTCACTCTCAGATTCTTGAAGAGTTACGTTAATCTTTTCTCTCTGTGTTAATATTGGTATGCTTATGTGGAAGTGCAGGATATAAGAAAGAGGACATTGACATCAGTATCAGTAAAGATGGCACTGAGATTTCGGTGAGTGGGGAGAAGGAGGTGCAAGAAATGCAAATGATACCGTTCAAGAAAGAGCTCAAAACCAAAGGGTTTGCGAAGAAGTTCAGAATCCCTGATGGGGTGGTTTTGGATCGGATCAAGGCTAAGTATAACGAAGTGGATGCAGTTTTGACAATTGTGATGCCAAAAACGGAAGTGAGAAAAGGAATGACAGAAATTGAGGAGGTGCAGGAAAAAGAAGAGCTAATTGTGGCAGAAAATGTTGTAGATAGTGTGACACCAGAGCCAGAGGAAAGTGAACCAGAAAAAACTGAAGAGGAAACACCTCCGGTGAAGAATCACAAAAAACCGTGGACCCCTTGTCCTCCTTTCTATTTTGGAGGATCAACTTTGCTTCTAACTCTTCTATTTCTTGTAATGCACTATATTAGAGCCAGAAAGAGTTAATCTTTTTCTTGTAATGTAGTATATTGAAGAAATGGGTGAAGAGAAAGAGTTTATTTAAGTTGATTCAAGCTTTATTTTTTTTTATTTTTTTAGAGTCATATTATCTTGTGTATTCGCATATATAGTTATGGAGAGTACGAAGTTTAAGTTGGCTTGACATTCAAGTTCAGTCACTGGCAACAAAAAATTATGGGTGGTCCAATGAATCCTAGATATGAGATTCTCACATTGTTACTGAAAATTGAATATCCATTATTGAGTAGTTAATGAAGTGAAAACTTCAATTTACGAGTTCATTTGTTAATAACAATAATGAGAGAAGAGCTTTATATCTTTGAAGTATAGGTGAAAATCAAATGCTATACCATATGCAAAAGACGCTGTAAGGTTTAAGTAAGTACACTAAGAATAAAATAAATAGCATAATATTAAATATAACACATGCGTTAAAGCTAGATTTCTTATCATTTATAGAATTTTGAAACTCTTATTTTTAAGATTAGTGATATAGATAATGATATAAAATGGATATATTATGATTAACATAATATTTGACATATAACAAAAGATAGTAAAATTGTTAGGTCTTATGTTTTATATGATTACGATAATAAATCATTTGTAATATTCAAGTTACATTTTGATAATATTGAACATAGACAATAAATTCTAAATAAAATATGTCATAGAGAAAGAAGATTTTGTTAAGATTGGACCTCAATTTCTTTTTTCTTTTTGGAATGAGAGAATTCAATAAATCTTTAAAATTATTTAAATATAATTTGACATAAAGATTGAACTTCTAATAATTGAATTTTGGACTTGATAGATATATCTTATTATTGAATTCGAGTTTTTAGTAATTAAGTTCAAAACTCAAGTTTTTGATAATTAGGATATGAATCATCATAAAACTCAAGTTTTTAGTAACAAAAACTCAAATTCATTAGATATAACTTGATATAAGGTTTAATCTTATAATTGAGCTTGAGCTCAAGTTTTTATTAATTAAAAAGAGGGCTTGAGCTTTTTAGGGTTTGTTTGGATTAGAGACTGGATTTGAGATGAAAGTTGTAAAAAGTTTGATTATTTGGATTAAAGGAAAGATAGTAAGAAAAAAAGATAAAAATTATAAAAGTTTGTGAATGATGTGATAGGTGTAATTGATAAAATAATTTTTTTTAATAGATAATTTATAATTAAAATAAATTTAAAATTAAATTTAATTAATTTATTATATGTCATTAATAAATTATTATTATTTTATTTAAAAATATATATAAAAATATCAATTATTATTTTTTATTTATAATATTAATATTATCAATAATTTTATTATCTTTTTATAATTATTTCATTTTAATTATTATTATTTTATAATTTTATTAAATTTATTTATTAATTAACATAAAATATATTTAAAAAATATTAAATTTATTTTACTTTATTAATATCTTTATATTATTTATTATAAATTTAATTATTATATATATATTTTTAAATTAATTATTTTTTTAAAATAAAATAAATATTCTTTATATTTTATTTAATTATAATATATTAAATAAATTATTATATATAATAGAAAGAGACTTTCTTCGCATATAAGTGAAGAAAGTTTAATCGTAGAAAGATTTGATTTTTCGTGCCTTTTTTTCCTCCTTTTTTTGCACTTTAACTGTATTTCTGCGCTTCACGACTTTCTGTGGTTTGAAGCAAACACGGTCTTAGTGACTGAAATATAACTAAGTATATAATTCAAGTTTTTAGTAATTGAGATATAACTTAGTATGAAACTCCAACTTCTAGTGATTGAGATATAATTTGATTTTGGCTTTGTTTGAATTAGGAAGTGTATTTGAGATGAGAGTACGTGCAAAGTTTGATTGTTTTGATTAAGAGAAAGATAGTGATAGTTGAGTGAAAAGTTTACAAAAATTTGTGAGTTATGTGATATATGTGATTGATAAAATAAAATTTTAGTAGATGAATTGTAGTTAAAATTAATTTAAAATTCAATATCATTAATTTGTTAAGTGTGATTAATGAATTATTATTTTTTAATTAATGTAATTATAAGATTATCAATTATTTTAAAATAAAAAACCAAAAAAATAAACTATTATTGTTAATAAAATTATTATTTTTTATAAATTTATTTTGAGTATTATTCTAATTTAGTTTTATTATTATTATTTTATTTATTTTTATTATTATATTTATTATTTATGATTTTATTATTACTTTTAGTTTTATACTAATATCATTAATATTTTATTTCTATAATTATCTTATTTTTATTATTATTTTATAAATTTATTATTAATGTTTTATTATTTTTTAAATTTATTATTATTTTATTACATTATCCTTCTTTCCTGCAAATCTTTATATACCTGCAAAGAAAGAAGACTAATCAAATAATTTTTTATTCCTTGATATTGGTATTTTTCACGCTTTTTTATCTTTGTAATATTTCTATTAGGAGATCCAAATAAGTTAACCCAAGACTTCTTATTTATAAATTGATAAGATGTTCAAAGTTTTAATAATTATAAGAGTGTTGTTTTCTAAATTGACTTATCTTAAGTAACATCTTCTCTCTCTTATCTTATTGGAGCCATCAAAAAACATGTTAAGGACTTTATGTTAAGGACTTTCAAAAGTTATATAGTTAATCTCCATAGTTGTGTATATTTGATAAGCTAATCATCACTCTACCTTATATTTTTTTCATCCATGAGATGTGTCTATCTTCTGTTTTTTTCTATTCTATTTCTTGTGTTGTTCAATTATGTTATTGTTAAACTTTCATCCTTTACCTCTCCATCCCTTAAGATTGTCAAGAACATCAAAAAATCAAGATAACTCTAAATCAACGTGTCCACATTCTTGGACACACCCTTGTATTTCTTTCAAAAAATCAAAAAGCACATTTGTACATTTTTCAATTATACATTCGGACAAACCACCGTAAGACATCCAAATCTCGTCCATAATTTACTAAATTTAGATCAATATATTCTCTCAAGTATCCATTACAAAATCCCACCTCAAACTATTTAAAAGGATTCTAAATGATAATCAAGAATCACCGTCTATTAATCTTTATACTTTTACAAAACACTACTAGCCCTTTCCAAAAATTCCTACAATATTCACCTCTAAACTATTTCTAACGTATCCAAAAATCTTCCTATGCCAACCTAAGTTTCTTCTTCATCCATCATAGGATTAATCAAAACCTAATCAACCTCAAAGCAACTTAGAAATCATCCAAAAACACCATTCCTTGAAATTTTCCTTGTTTTGAAGATGGTCTCCCCATTTTAAGAAACTTCTACTCTCAAGTTTCTATCATATATAAAGATATACAATAAAGAGTGATATAGTTTTATAGTTTAATACTTTTAGGGGAATTTATGGGATTTTAATATTGGAATAAACAAGAAATATTAAACTATTTTTTATTTAGGATTTTTAGGTTTATATTTTTTAATTTCCTATATATATATAAGAATATTTTCAATTTATTTCTTCTTATTTCATATAATTTCACTCTCGTGTATCATTAATAATTGCTTCAAAAATAAACTTATATGACATCACGAAACAGATTTATTTTAAAGTTGAAGTAAATAATAAATAAAATTAGGATTATTTTAGACTTCATCATTTTCACACTGTTCAATACGGGAGAAAGAAATATTAATTTGGTGGCAGGTTAGAAATTATGTTTTTTTTTTTCTCAAGACATCTTCAATGAAATTCCTGATTGAATTCACAATGTCTTTTTAATGGAATGATTCTGATTTTGTGAAAAAGGTAATTAAATAAAATAATTTAACTGAAGTGCATATAGGGTATATTTTTTATAGTAACATGATAGCAAATTATCACAAGTTTATTAAATTTTATAATAATAATAATTTATAAGAAATGGATATAATAATTTCCTTCTTACTAAAAATGCATATTATACTCACAAAGCATGGAAATTAAACTGTAAATAACATGAATGGTTAAAATAATTTTTCTCACCACCGGATGCATATACTTGAGTACTAAGTATAATAGGCCCAATTATTGGCCTGGGACACCATTACATATTTGCTGCCGTTTTGCAAAAAATCATCTAGGCCTTTACTGCAACAATGGCCCAAAAAAGGGTTAGTACTAAAATCACAATGCTGATGCATATTCCTCAAGTTTGGTAAATGAGCAATGATACTTGACACCGTTAATAATAATTTACATCTACTTAATAATTAAAAATAATATTATTTTATTAAGATATAATATTTTATTACAAAAAACAGTTATAGTGTAAGTGTATTTTGTAATCAGTGGTGTCAAACAATATTTATTATTGGTTAATTTATTTATTTAGTTGGCAGCTAATGAGCATTTTGAGAACACTTATTAAAGTGAAGAAATAAAATCAGAAATTAAAAATAATTTAATGAAATATGCAGCATTATATATTAAAATTTTACTTTTTTATTTTAGTTTTTTACTTTTTCGAATCTGAACAAGTAGAAGTTACTTCCTTAAAAAACAAGTTGAAGCCTTTGTCATGGTTTGTGGCATGGATGTCCAACTGGAGATTTCATCAAAAATATACTAAGATATTGCTCTTTTAGGAATAATAGGATTTCAGTATATGGAAATTTTGTCTTTGCTTCCTTGGGATATTGTGGTTAAAAGTTAAAGGAATTAACTATTATATGTTTAATTAAGACTAGATAAGGGAACCTTTCTTTCCAACACACTTTATAGGAGAGGAATCCCTGCGTTGACTGCTTGGCTAAATATGGAACTTCTAACTGTGAACGTGAACCCATTTTTGTTTCGGAATCTTTTCATGCTCAAATTAACATTATTTTATTTCCTATTGTCACGCCAACTCTACAAATACTTCCAACTCAAGAACAATTTTACTATTTTTTTTCACATCCAAATGCTCCATTTCGGGGTTCTATTCTTGTTAGAGATAATTCAATGTCATGAAAAGAAGTAAGAAATAAAGTATAGAAACACAATATAACAATGGCATTGGTCATTTGTGAGTTCGTATAGTTAAATCAATCCCTTAAAAGTATAAATACGTGAAGGAGTGTTATAATTATAGAAATAATGAATTAATTTTAAATTATTAGGTATATCTAAATTATATATGCATTATTAGGAGTATTTCAAATTTTTTAATATAAAAAGATATTTGTGGTGTTGAAGAAATACACAGTTTTAGTTTAATATTTGTCTCTTCTATACAATTTAACGAATTAAAATCTACTTTTAATGATGGTTTCAAAATCATTTCCAATTATTTAAAGATATTCAATACTTGGTACGAAAAAATACATTGAAAATCAAATTAAATTACAAGATCATCTTATAAGATAATAAGGTTGAATGAAACTTAAATTTTTACTTTTTAAAAGCTATCAGAATTATTAATACGTTAGACCTGTAACTTGTTATCCAATCTCTCTATTCTTGTGATTCCTTGCTGTGCTCTAGGCGTTGGAATGAGGGTGTATCCCTAAAAAGAAAAATGTATTGGTTAATGCTTAAATAATAGTAATGGGTTTATTTGAGTAAGATGATGACATGACCAAAAGGCATATCTTCAAATCAATATCTTCATTAAATAACACGTGTTAAGGTTCTATTTTATTTTACAGGTTCTAATCTTTTAGTCTGCGTTGCTTTGTCGTTACAGTAGAGACTATGTTATACGCAGCTTTAGAAAAAAAAAAGTAAATTATTTTTTATGAATATATATAATATATGAATAAATTCTTACTTTTTTTAATGCTTTTTTATGTGTGACTCATGGTTAATAAAACTGAAATAGAAAGACATTTTTTGGACATTAAGGTACAAAAAATAATTGGTGTTGAGTAGTTCTCTTTTTTGACAACTCGTTGAGTAGACTAATTCACCAATTATCCAACTACCCATATGCCTGACAAACTCTTAGGTTAGGTGGACATAACAAAGCTATCTCTTAATTGCATGCTACAACATCAACTTGCTACAAAAAAAAGAGCATGCCTTCAACTTTAGTCATTCTATTGAATCTCAGAAATTTGTTCTTTTATTTAAGACTACATAACATAATCAAAAGCAAACCATCTTCCTTAATGTATTCATATTGTATTGAGCTGGAAAGAGAATAGTTTGCTCCTGAAGCAAAAATCATACATTCTTCTAAACCTAGGCACAAGTTGCAGACATAGCATGTGCATACAGATAGATAAAGATAAATTAGGAGAAATCATCATGAAGACACTTAAAAGACATAAAAATAGATTCTAATTATTTAACAGTTGAATGCCCCAGCTGTTGAATAATATTACTTCGATGACACTTAAAAGATATAAAAATAGATTGTAATTATTCACATAACATGAGAAACAAAATTGATGTTCAATCGCATAATAACAACACATATTGTACCATTGCCTTCCCCGCTGAATCAAAACTATGACATTTTCCAGCAGAAAAGGAGAGAGAAGCTATCAGAAAACACTTACAAGTTCTAGTCCAAAATGTTACACCCATAGCCAAATCCTGATGACTTGTCATAAAGAATACACTGTCATCTGGTCAACAACTTTTCATTGACCAGAGCTACTGTTACTGCCTCGAAATTCAATCTCGGATGGCAGTAACCAAGTCAAGGTCCACCAAATTCAGCGAGCAAATAAATAAGACACAGATAACAGATTAAACTTGCGAGATTTCCAATTCAATATGTGATCTTGCAGTGAATGGCTTAAGGGTGATGCACTGGCTGATTTTAATTGACCAACCCAAATGCTATTGCAAAATCTTTGTGAGATAGTATTTTCTTAATACCGGTCCATAGAGCAGAAAAAAAAAAGTACTTGACCAACATCAAATTTCATTCCGAATTCAAGTCCACAAATGATAATTGAACAAAAACAGACTTAAGCATTTGAACCAGAAATGTCTTTTTCTACGTTTAGTCCTTACAGTTTAAAGGAAACTAAACAATCCCAAGACTGCAAAGGAAATAAAGATTGTACCATAATTTGGTCTTCCAAACCAAACACAGATGTTAGTATATGAACCAAAAGGATTTGGCTAATACAATGATGGTGCAGAAAGTTACAGCGAATTTTGATTATACAAAAGCAACGTTACATGACAAAACCAAGAGGAGAGGACAACAAAACAGCATAGACCACAATGATCTACTTCAATATTCTACATTCTATACATTTTATATGATTTTTAAGTACAAGAATCCTCCCCCTTACCCTCTCCTCGTATGCATAATCTTCATTTCAAATTACCAGACTGACATTTTCCACTTTTTATATCCGTTAGTAATTCGCTTCTTCATTTAGTAGGCTTCTATTTCCATAGAAGCAAAATTAAGTTATCACATCATCTCAATTTGTATTTCATTGCAGCACCCACAAATAAATGATGCTGGTTACAAGTTACTCAGCATAGGTTGGTCTACCAAGAGAGTCAAGCCCTTCTGTTCGACTGCGAACAATTCTATGGAAAACCTCCCTTACTTGGCGCTCCAAAGGGTCTAACCCGTCTTTCAAAGCATCACAAACTAGTGAAAAATCGTGCACTATCTGTTTAACCTCCCGTTCTTTCTCCTGTGTCAACGGGAAGTGCACAGAATCAGACAATTCATTCATCAATCGAGCACATTTCTCAATCTGATGAATCTCCCTGAGCAAGCCACAAGAATTCTTGCGATCCCTCTTCTTTGACTCCTCCATGATCCTTTCGTGAAGAGAGAGTAATGCAACAGCCCAGGAGAAATTCCTGGGAATGGTAAAGTGGACATGTAATCCGCGGTCCTGGCATGGAATTGCAGCCACAAGAGCCCACATAACAAACAACAGGATCGAATTCATGATGTACAAAGTCATTGCAAGGCCACCAGAAGACACAAGATCATTTGCCTTAGGTGGATTAATGCTGTTCCCAATTGCTTGGAGCTGCCTGGCAGCAGACCAAGTCCGAGAAACACTCCATGAAAGCGATCGAAAATGCCCTAAAGACCGATGATGATGATGGGAATTACTGCTACTATGATTGTGACCATGACTATGGCTATGATGATGGTCTTTACCACCAGTGCTGCGCCCAAAGGACCGGTTTCTATGCGCAATTGAGGCATTGGAGTCCTTATCATCAAGCATCCCAATTGCCAAATCATCGAGGGCCTTCTTAGCTCTTCGAAATTGGCCCTCGCCAATGCTCCTCTGGTGCCCCATTGCAAGGAGAACAATCTCCAACAGCTTCTGCCATTGGCGAATCTGCTCAATCCCATCACGAATAGCGTTACAAACATCCAAAGCCTTCACACTGCGCTCAAAGTAATCAGACACCATGCGATCCAAGGGGGGTCTCAACACCTGTGTCTTCTGGGAGCGGACAATGGCTCTGAATTCCTCTTGGCAACACAGGAAGCAATCAAGGAGCTTCCCAACCCACGGGAGTGAAAGCAAATCATGATGGGGAACCGAAGAGAGTTCCAAGAACCGGTCAGTGACGTGTTGCTGAAAAGATTCCATCTCAGCCTCCAAGTTTGACCCTTCCATGGAAATGGAGTGAACCTGTTCGCGACGAAGACTGAAAAGTGAACGGCCAAAATGGGTTAAAGATGCAGGAGACGACCCTTGGTAGTCCGTCGCGGGCATTCTCGTACACAACGAAACTTACACAAACTCACTCAAACCTCCTCCAGCATGTGCCTCGTGAACCCAGAAACAAAAAATCCAAACAAAAGGAAAGGTTCTCTCGAATTTTAAAACTTTTTCACCTCACTTTCAAAACCAGAAATCATTCAAATTTCACACAAACAATTCTCAAAGAAACTGATACCCCCAGAAAAGAATAATAATAGCAATCTCAGGTTTAAAACTTCTACAGCTGCAATTTGAACCCAGGAATTGAAAGCCCACAATTTTCCAAGAAATTCGAAATTGAACCTCCTGAAACTAAAAAATTTCCCTCCAAATTGAAATTATAGTCACACCAATTGGAAAACCTATAAGTGATTGCCAAATTTAGGTTTGAATTTGAACCCAGTGAATCAAGAGGGAGTTGAGAATCTAAAACAGAAGTCAGAAGATTTCAAAGGGCGATAGAGAGAGAAGCAGACAAGGAAGTGAGAGAAGAAGAGAGAAATGTGGGGAGAAGTGAGGCATGGAACCCTAGTAGGAAGGAGAGAGCTTATATTGGGGACAATTGGACCGCGTAATAGGGTGGTTGGAAAATAAAAACAGCGAAATACGCCGAAACAAAGAACGAACCCACGAAAAAAAGGAAAATCTATTTTCCCAAATTAGAAGTAATTAAGAGGTTTAGGTTTAAATCCATGGTTAATTAGTGAAAATTTTAAGGTTGAGAGAGAAGTTTGAACGCGCACCCCACACGTATCGGACACGGTGGCAAGAACCAAGATTCCTAGTTAGCGGCGTAGATCCCAAGGAAAACGTACGGATTACATATTCGCCGTTGATTTTTCAAACAGTGACATTTCAGTTATCACCTCTGTACGACAACACCTGAAGAAGGGAAAGGAGGGGTTAACGTACCCGCTTTTTCATTTTTCCAATAAATAAAAAGAAAATAAAGCTAACTCTTTCCTAAAACAGTACTGTATTGTGGTATTAAATAAAAAATATTTAATGTATTTAAAATCTACTTTAAACGGATTAAATATTTAGTATATGTAGAAAAATAACAAGATTTTTTTTTATTAAATGATTTGAGGGTTAGAGTTTGGAACAACCATACATGCGGCAGCACGTAAAAGGAATGATGGGATTTGGTGTCACGTTGGGTCCCGTAAGACACGTGGAAAATTGTGACTCAAAAGGACAATAATGTAGCCATGGCATGGTGGCCATGGTATCATTGGGGTCTGTGACAATCAAAGACTTCTGCTGTGTGCTCTGTTTTACTCTAAAAATAACCTTGGATAAATTATCTATCCAATACAATAAATGTATTTGTCAATTATCTAAAAATAAAATCATAATAAAAATAATAAGTATTATTGAAATGTTTAAAGAAACATATAAAATATATTTTTTTTCTAAAATTAAAACAGACAGAAAGAAAGGAGAAAGAGTACTTTCACTTTTGTTTTATTCACTGCATAAAAAATGTATATTTTAGGTAAAAATTTGAAAGAACTGATAAAAAGAGGGGTAGGGGTACATTAGAAATACGAAGGACTGAAACTAAGGAACAGACAACTTATTAGTAGAAAATAGGGGGGATTTAACACTAATATCACACTGTAAAATTTTACAATACTCGGGAGTGTGTACTTTATGTAACTGCTTAAATAGTAGTACTCATTCACTAGTGTATGTAGCTGTATATATAGAATATTTACGATATCTTTTAATGTAAAGTTTTTTAAATGAATATTTATATATCAAACTATACATCTAACTATTATTAGGAGCTTCACTTCTACCGCTCATAATATAATTTACCCCTTATAATTTAATTTATTTAAGTATAATGTAGGATTACAGTAGCTCATAAAATACATGAAATATGATCTGACTTAAAGTTTATCATTTGATAATATAATATAACACACGCAATATATGCATCTTTTACACTTATGTAAAATAAATTCAAAGAGTGTAATTTAGTTTTTTTTTTTTTCTTAAAGACTTTCTGGCTTTAGTGTCTATTGATTGAACATTCTTAAAACACTTAAGTAATATATTCATTTGGTCACCTCTAATGATTTTCATAACATAAAAATATATCAAATTCATTAATTTTTAAGCTCATGCATGATAGTGTGGTTACATAATCTCTAAGATTTTAGAATTCATACACCAATATCATACTTCTCACTTTAACAACTAAATTATTCGAGCGGTATCTTTTTTAAGAAAAAAAGATGCCTATATATAAGCTTTTACAAAACTTTTTGTAAACATCTTAAAAATAATCATCATTCACATAAATACTTCATGTTACTCTCATCATCATAGGTAAGAAAAAAATAACAATTTTTTTTATATATATAAAATCAGAAATCTCTTATCATAAATTCTAAATGTATACTTTTTTTAATCTCATAAATTCTTATGATATATGTATATTGCATTTCAAACTATAAAAATATTAATTATAAAAACTTTTTAAAATATTATATCTAGAAATTTACCAAACTTTTTTATACCAAAATAAATAGTTTTATCGTCTATAATTCTTAGATCTAGTCCGAAAAAATTATATTTCATGAAAATAAATGCAATCTCTAAATGAAGTCTCAATTGTTACCAATAATTTTTGTTTTAAATAAGTTCTATTGTGTCAATGGACCTAAAATTTCATCGGTTAATTAAATGTTTTCTGAATATAGATAAAGTCATCTTTTAGGATCGATGTTAATAATTATCTTGGAGGTTAATAAATATCTTGAAAGTGTTGGTTAAGAAAACAAATTAAAGTAAAAAATTATTATATAAAGTTAAAAGTTAATAACACTTATTTCTCAGCAACAAAATGATTTAATTAAAATCAATACTAATCAACTAACATTTTATGACACCAGCGGGATGACACATCTTTTATGTTATCTTTAGAATCGAATTATTACTTAATATAAAAGAAAAGGTTGTCTACTCGTAAAATATAAAGTTGAATATTTAATTTAAAGAGACATGTTTTCATTTTCTTCCCTTATTTACTATCGTATTTTTTATATTTTATCTTTTCATTTGTTTACATGATTAATGAGAATGAGTTTAAATTTTAAGATTTACATTAAAAAAAGAAAAAAAATATTATCTTAATGATTTATAATAATTACTTTTTAAAATTTAAATTAGATAAACTATTATTATTATTATTACTATTATTATTATTATTATTATTATTATTATCAACAAGTTACTATGTTTAAATTCAAATTTTTTTTTCATAAAAAATTACTTGAAGTTTTAGCATATTTTATTGTTTTTAAAAAAATCAATATTGTAATCATACTATTATCTTGAAGTTTGAATCAAATCTAACATTATTTATATTAATTTACTCATTAAAAGAAAATGGTGAATTGCTTTTAATCCATATCAGATAATCTTTACAGAAAAGTCATTTTTTTTTCATTTCGGATATTAAAATGTCAGTTAAATACTATTTTTAAGTTTTTGTCTTCAACAATTTCTCTGAAAAGAAAACTTTCCTGCACATTTAATACAACTGTATAACAAGAATTGAAATTCAAAAATCTAGAACCATTTATAATTTAATTCATGTGCTTGATGATAAAAAATAGTAATAATATTTGTGTTTTCACATGGTATATTTTATAGAATAAAAAAAATGGAAAGAAAAGTAGGAAAGTGTAAAACAAGGTGAGAGAAGACGTGGCTGAAACAACCGAGTCTACGATGGCGCGTGAGGGACTGGGTCCGTTCAATCATACTTCATTTTATTCGCTGCTTTCTAGAAAAAAAAATTATATGAAATGACTAATAGACTATGCCATAAACTATAGTTTATAAATAATAATAATAATCCTTAGAAAGGTTCAAAAGTGCAATGTATCTCTCGACATTCTAATTGGTGAAGCAACCAATGGGTATTATTATTTGTATTGGTAGCTATGATGTGACACTCAACTCTCATTCATCAATCACTTTTTCTTTTCTTTTATATCTACATATCAATATCTCTTTATTTTACTTTTTTCTTACAGATAATGGAATTTAAGTCATGACTCAGCCAACCACAAGTTACATCAACTTTAGTCTTCCATTATCTTTTCATAACTACCAATTTCTTAACTTCAGGTTATATTTGTTACAAATTCCTAAATATATAAAAAAATTCCCTTTAAAAAATATTATCAAGGATTACTTCTTTATTATAACATCGTCTTCATAACTATACATTATCATATAAAAAATTTAAGGTATAAAGTGATGATAGTTAGTGCAGTATTCAGGTTTCATAGTAGGAAATTTGTATACGTATTTTAATTTCTTTACATGTATTACTTTATTTAATATATTTGATTTCTTTACATATATTATTTTTTTAATAAATATTATATTTGTATTACATTGTTAATTTTAGATTATATTAATTTATTTTCACACCTCTTTCTTTCTAACTACATTTTTCATATATAATAATTTATATTATAAAAATTCAACAATTCAATTAAAACATATAATTCAGTAATTTTTTAATAAATATAAAAATAACAAACATGTAGATTTATATAAATAAATTCCTATTTCAATTTTTAAGTAATTTTTTAAAAATATCTTCGATAAAAATTGAGTTATATTTTTTTAAGAGATCTTCGATTTAATGAAAATATATTCACTCACTTGAGAAAAAGCCACTTCAAAATGAACTTCTTCTCTTGATTATAATTTTGCTTCAGTAACTAAAGTATCACTTTGATAAAAGTCTTTAAAATATGCATATCTCCGATGTTGCATAAAACTTATACCAAATTGATACAACCAAAACTAATAATTTTTAACTCTTAGAGAAAAAAAGTTGAATAGTTTTTCAATTTAATAAAATCAGTTAAAGTTTACAACATTTAATATTCAATATGTCAAATACAACATGCTTACAACTAACTTAACTAAAAATGTATCTAAATTATAAAATTTGTCATTCTGATATTCCTTTTAAAACTTTTAACTATTTATAAACACTTTTTGCAATACTTCAACAACTTTGATAAAAAACATTTCTTCACTTCACACTATCAAAACACCATTTAACATTCTCAAACAACTTTCAGAATACCAAATTATAATTAAAATTTCATAGCTAACATATTCATATATTTTTCTTCCTCCATGTCTTTTATACGATCTGTATCTAAAATCAACGGGAAATACCAACAAACAATAGGTGTGGAATATTATTCATATATGTTTCTTTAAATAAAACCAGTTTCTATAGCAACAACTAAGGAATAACAAAAAGTATTATAGCAATCAGTATTTGATCCTTCTTCTGAATCTCTGATATCACCTGGAAATGAAAATCACAATAAACAATGATGCTGGAAGAAATCAGAATAGTATATAAGAGAATGAAGAACACAATAACAGAAGAGATGAGTATTCATATTCCACACACTGTCTCTTCTCCTGCCCTTCAGCATGTATAATTTTCTAGCCACTTGAGCCGTTGGCCCATTCTAGTGCCCCTCTTTACTTTTTTCATAGTCTGTGAATTTTTATTTTTGGACCCATTATATTATTATTTGTATCAGTTTTCTACTTTAATATTATCAAATTTTAACTCATTTCCTGAAAAAATTAGATACTTAAAATTAGACTAAAACAAAGTTTTGATCTTTTTAACACCATAAGTTTAAATCTACTTAAAAAATAAAAATTTATCATCAAACCAAGGATATTACAATGATATTAGACTATAGACATTTTATTCCACTTATCAAACCACTCAAAAACTCACAGAAGAAGGAAATTAATATAATTTTAGATAAATTGTGAAAGTAGATAAAATATATTTAAATAATTAAATTTTTTATATATAATCTATTAAATGAACATGTATTGACATATATTAATATATATACAAACAACCTAACATATAATTATCTTAATAAAGGAGATAAAGGTTGATTTACTCCCTATTATAGTCTAATCGATAGATTTATTATTCTTTCTTATTAGCATTATTAAAATATACTAAAATCTTATAAAAATAACAAGTCACTCAAAAACTTATAAAGAAAGTAAATTAATATATTTTTAGGTAGAAATTGAAAGTAGATAAAAAATGTTTTCAAATATATTGTGTAGTTTTATAAAATGATATTTAAATAATTAAATTTTTTTCTAACTTTTTAACTTGATTAATAAAATAGTTAGACTTTATTTTATCTAAATCACTTTTATTTTTAGACAAATTTAACTCATATTTTACAATTAAATAAAACTAATTGTAGATGTTACAAAGAAAATAACATTGGATTACTTTAGTAAATTTATAATTTTAATTTTGTTAAAATCTCTACTCTAAGGTAATATATTTTATCCTAGAACTTTTGTAAAGTTTTATAAAGATAAATTACCTTCTAAAAATTCTAAATGCAAGGATTATACTACTTATATAATACTTGTAAATCATTAAATTTTAATATTCCTCTTAATTATACTAATTGTTTTATTTCATTTTTTTTTATTTTCTTGTTTCTTTATGTTTACTTTTTCTTTCTAAAAAAGTATAAATTTGTTTTTTTCCACTTCTAAATAAATTTATGTTTTAAGAGTAGGACACAATTTTAGGTGAAATGTATACATAAAGAATGACTGGTCAATGATTTAGACATAGTAGACTTTACAATGTAATTAATTTAGTCCAACCGTACAAAGCATCTAGCTCCTCACGTAAATACATATTTTAAAGTTGACAGAGTGCATGCACTAAATAACTCCCCTAAAACTTCATGTGATTTGGAATACCAATTTAATTAATGTTCTAGAAAGAATGAGACTTACAATCTTTTTTTTTTCTTTTAATTTTTTGCTATATTTTATTTTTTCTACTTTTTTTCTCAACCAAATATCTCTAATTCTTTATTTATTTCTTATCTACTTTTAATTCACCCCCTCATTTATTTATTCTCAATCAAATGGAATCCTAGTAAAAAACCAAATTTTAGTAAATATGGTTTCATCCCACTATAATTCCTCAAAAAATATTTAATAAATTTAAATTTCCAAAACACTCTTATCACCATTTCCAGTTCTCATTACTAATTATATAATCAATATAACGCTAAAAGTAAAAAAAGATTAATTAATATAATTAAGATAAAATAATATTTCAAATTAAGAGAATTATATTTTTTTTGAGATATAATTTAATTATGTAATATATATTATTTAATTAAATAATGTAATTATATATAGTCATTAAATTATTTACTTTTAATACTGTAATTTTATAAAAAATAATCATATTTTTAAAACTTATAATTTATTTTCTATATATTAATTTTGATATACCATAAAAAAATTTAATCGTAAAATATTTTTAATATATCATAAACAAATATTTTATATCAAAAAATAAAAATAATAAAATATATTTTAATTTTTAGAATTCATAATTACAACACATTAAAATTATATGTAATATAAAGAAATAATAATAATATTTTTATCTTTGCATAATTTAAAATTAATATAAAATAATTGACTTCAACATATAAATGTTGTTATTTATTATTTAATCCATATAAATATCGTTCTTTCTTGTTTAATCATTTTTATTTTTCATATTCGGATTGGTACTTATTTTTCTCTGAGGTGTCTCCAATCGCTGGTATAGTGTAGTCTAGATCATCCTAGTATTATGGAGGAGTGTTGGTGGGAGAGAGCGGGTAGGATAGTTAGAAGTTTGGTTGTTTTGCAGGTACACACAGGTTGGAGGTGACGGTCTACACTACAAGCGTAAGTACATTTGGAATCCGAGACATAAGGGGTGCAACTTTGTTGCTTTGCCTTGTTAATTTGTGCTGATATCTATCAGTCTATCTCCCTTTACAGAGTATTTTGAGTTCTAAATGTATGAGGGTGCAGCATTCGCACTTGCACCCCCTTAGTGGAACTAATTTAGTTATTTGTCTATTATTGCTTTTTGTCGGATTTACACTTTTATTTAGATTTGTGGTATAGTTTGATTTGTGCTTTTTATCCGGTTTGGATAAGGTTGTATATAGGTTGGAATACTCATGAAGTACTCCTTTTTTATTCATTTGTTCTTTTTCTGTTAAAAAAATCATCTATATTTTTCTTTTTAATTTTAAATGTTTTTGAGATTTTGTGTGGTATCATTTAGTCGTTCTTATTAATTATAACAATCTAATACTGAAATTATAAAATATTAATTAAAATAATTAGATTTTTCTTAAAGTGCATTATGTAGTTAAGTAATATATTTGATATTGTACAAATAAGATAATCACTTATATTATTTTAAAAATTAATATATTTCGAACAATAATTTTTATATTATTTTTTTAAAAAAATATTTCTTAACTTATAAAATAATTTTAATAAAATTTATTATATATATATATATATATATATTTTGTTTATATATATATATATATATATATATATATATATATATATATAATTTTCTAAGCAAAGAATGATGAGTCACAAAATATGAGTATATTATGAATAAAATTAATTTATACTAAATTTATATTGTATAAAGATGAAAAACTATTATTATTTCTATAGACCATATAATTTTAGTATATTTTAATTGATAAATCTAAAATATATTATAATATTTTTATCTTTAGATATACATTTTTTTATAAAAAAATATTTTACAATAATTCAAAATTATAATATAAAAATTAATATATAGAAAATAAATTATAAGAGTTTAGTCAAATTATATTTTTTATTAAAAAAAGAATATTCAGAATATATATATATGTCAAAATTAAATTATTAAATAAATAAATAAAATATATATATATATATATATAATTATTTGATTTATACTAAATAAGGAGAGTATTAATTAATTAAATTATATGTTTAGAAGAATCTAATTATCTTAATTTATTTATTTTTTTACTTCAATTATACTTTTGTTTTCGTTTTTACAATCAAACTAATAATGATTTTAGGTAATTACTAAAAATATAATTAAAAAGTATTAGATATTTAAAGAAAAAAATATTTTGGTAGGATTGAATAGAAAATAAATCATATTTATAATAACTAAAACGCATTTAAAAAATTTTAGTTCGTAATAGTTAAGTTTTGAATCTTTTCTAAAAGAAATACTTAAATATAATCGCTGAACAGTGCCTGTAGATAATATTATTTTGAAAAATTAAGAATTCATGCCCATGTATAATCAAGTGGCAATCTTAAAATAGTAACAAAAACTAAAACATTGGAAATAGCAATGATTAAGCCAATTGTCACAAATTTTGTTGATTTCTCCACAAACATATTTTGGGGATGAGATAATTTAATGTAACTTTAAGTTGCTTTCAGTGAGGTCAGTAGAAGTGAAGTCTTTCCAGAATGGACGATATCGATAAAGACAAACTAAGGTCTAACTAATAATTTTGGCACTGTGTGAGTAGCTTTAAGCTGAAGAAAATAAAACTTGTTTACCCAATTAAATAGCTACAGTTAACTTAATTATGAACTCTTTGAATTGATTCATTGATTTGATATTTATTTATTTAATTATTTTCACAATTATATTATTAATTATTAGCACCCACTTCCTTGCCATGCTTGCTTGATTCAAATTTTATGGTCAAGTGATATATAATAAATATTAAACTTTAATTAGAATATATTGCAGTGAAAAGTTGTATTAAAATTAAATTGCATACAATTTTTCATATATTAAAAATTATTCAATTTTATAATAATTGTTTTCAAAATCATATTTATACTGTTTTTGAACAAATTAATTGTATAAAAATATATTGACAATCTACTAATACAAAAATTGAACATATGCATATGACACCTTATAGTACATGTTTTATGCTCTACAATATTAAGCAAGATGCATCTCATGCTAAAATATATTTTGGTCAAACTCTCTTCTTATATATTGAAAGAGAGAATTGATTTACAAGTTATCAATGTTGGAATTTAAGAAATTAAGTCTCATACAGTATAAAAAAAGAAAAATTAAATTAGCACCTATAAATTTATTATCTTAAAAGTTTTTCTTATACTTATAACACCATCATGTTATTTTATGTAATGAATATCTTTTGTAGTGTTTCTCCCTACAAATTGTTTTTCATGGGAAAAGGAAACTAGAAAACAACTTTGATTGTAAGAGGAAGTAGGGTTCATATTCAATTAAAATTTTGAGTTAGGGACATTCAACTAACTCTTCTGACTATTACATCTACCAAAAAACTCTTAGTTGGTGCTGAATGACACCTTATTTTTATATTTATTTATGAGAAAGAAAAAACAAAGACGCATAAAAAAAAAAGATTAAAGAATAGAATGAAACCCACAAGTGTAAGACGAGGAATAAATTAGAGCATTGAATTGAAAAAGGAAGTGCTTCCATCTTTGTTTTACTTTCATGGTCCAATAAGAAAACCCTATTAATCAATTTATTAAACAATCTCACGTGTGGGTTGCTCTCCATCATAAATTAACCTGATCTTAAACTACATGTGCCTTTATTGTTTAAGCTATGGGAGAAATCACACTTATGTGCCATGTGATTTCCAAATATTAATAGTAAAAATGGATAGGTCCACATTTATAATCTCAATGTTTTGTTATACAAAACCATGGTTCACTTGGGTAATGCTGGCAAGTTCATCACATTTTGTAAGACTCCAAGGTAAATTCGAATGTCCCAAAGTTTGTCTCGCACATGCACACGTATTAGAAAAATCAAAGGGTTGCCTCTCCAAGTATTGACTTGAGTATTTGTGAACTTTGCATGCCCTTGTTTTTCATTTTTTATGCACGCAGAGGAAGAAAATCACCAATAATTCTCGTGGATTGAAATCCTGAGTTGTTTTACATATGTGGATGATTTTAAAATACTTTATACATAACAAAAAATGTTAAGATTCCTTATCAAATATTACAAGAAAAATTAAGAATCTCTACCATCAGATTAGGTAGGAAACACTTGAAAGTGGTAGGTAAAAGTTATCTGGAATTACTTATGTAAAAAAGAAAAATATATAGGTAAAATTCCAGTAAATAACATTTTTATATAAATTTTTAAATTTGTAGGTAGATTCATATTATTAAGAAGGAGATTTTAAGCCTAATTCAATCTTTATCTTTAATTAATGTAAGATTTTCAAGAGATCTCCTCACGTCAAGACTGCTTAACTCTACGTAGAACTATATATTTAAAAATAGTTCGATAATAGTCCAACAACAGATGACCCGATAGGTCTAACAACCTTGCTAGGATATGTTCTATTACCATATTAAGAAGTAGACTTTAAGCCTAATTCAACCTTATAAATTTGACTTATAAGGTGAGGTTTGCACCCACTTATATACTATTGAAAGACCGCATCTCTAATCGATGTGAAATCTCCAACATATTTGATATAATATGTAAATAACATAGGTATATACTTACAATATAAATAAAATATTTATGTAATACATATAAATAATATTAATATGTAATATTCTTATATAAGAAAACAAAATTTGTCTTACAATTAAAAAAATAGATATAATGATATATAACAATATATCATTTGGGTTTGAACGATTTAAGGTTTCATACCTTTTCAATTTGAGTTTTTAGAGTTTTGTCAGGAATAATATAGATTTCAGCTACAACAAAATATTCTTTAATGAGAAGTTGAGATAATGTATTTGAAACAATAGAACATGAAAATGAAAATGGAAGATAAGGTGACAATTGAAAGATGCATGTTACTGAAAATGGAAGATGAGGTGACAATTGAAATATGCATGTTCCGTTCAGTAGTACTTTTAACCATTTAATAAATTTTATATAATCAAATTCCTTTTTCACCATATAATCAAATAAATTTACATAGACTAAAAAGAGACTAAAAAGCGACATAATATTGTTTATGTTCTTTCAATAAAAGAGTTTTAAAAAGATAAAAATCTAATGATTCTAGACAATATTCACACTGTAATAAGGTCACTTGGGAGTGCACTTACAAATCACAAATAAAATAATTTATGCAGATAATTTTTAAATTTGTCTAAACTTTCACTTAAAATTTTTGACTTGAAAAATATGAGTATAGATTATATTCGATTCTTTATATTAGTTATGAAAACGAAAATAAGTATTTCACATTTATTATTATTTTAAATTTTACAGCTAACTTAAAAAAATTATTTTCGTTATTCTATTTAATACTTTGTTTCATTTCATTTTAAATTACTATAAAATTTCTCACTTGTCAAAAATTTTAAGTGAAAGTTTAGACAAATTTCATATTTATTATTATTTTAAATTATTATAATATCTTTTTAATTTACAGCTAACTTAAAAAAATTATTTTCATTATTCTATTTAATACTTTGTTTCATTTCAATTTAAATTACTATAAAATTTCTCACTTTTTTTTATCTCAATTAATTCACTTATTCGATATTTACATCAAACCCTCAAGATACTTTTGTTCTTGTTACAAGTTCAACTATACATTTTTTTTCTTTGTGCGATTTTATTTAAATAAAATTAATGTTAAGTAATAATGAAAAAGAATAATTAAGTATATAATTAGAGTTTCACGATAGGTATAATATCTATTTAAGGATTTTACTAAACTTTACATATATCAAAAGAGTTGAACATTTAAAAAAAATAATGAAAATATATATGATTAAACATTTTAAATTGATAGTCAAACATTCTCACGTAATAATAAATAAAATATTAAAAAGAAGTATAAATTATTAAATATATATTTTAAAAAATTTAATTCTATAAAATTGAGGTTTACATTCTCTTAAAATTTATATCATTATAATTTCATTCTTAAAATTTCAAGAACTAGCATAGAGTAATCTACCATCGCCCTACTAGCATCAAACAAATAAAAAAAAAGATAATTCTAAGAAATAGTATCATAAATTCCAATTTTTTTCTTATGTTTTCAGATAATTAAATCGTGATTATTACTAATTTTGATTAAAGATATTAATCAAATGTTATATAATCTTATATTCACTCTGCATTAAGAATTCCTGCAATGGATGACTCTTGATAAACATTAGTTTTTACCACTCTCATTTTGCATAGTTTTTCTCTGTTTATAATCTCTTATAAAATAAAAATATCATGACGTTCAGAATCATAATAGTCCGTCATTTTATTACTTTATTCTAAGCATTCATCAAATTAAACATGGTATAGGAAAACAGGAGGGCATAAGCGCGAGTGTCTCGCCGGCTCTTACATTTGGCAAAATATACTACCACCTATTTCTGGCTTTCTTTGCAGATAGATATCCACGTTAATTAAATATATATATATATATATATATATATATATATATATATATATATATATATATATATATATATATATATATACACACAAATTTTTTTATTAACATTAAAATATATATATATATATTATAATCAAATATAATTTATTTTTTTGTATATAAAA